>Ga0302314_10000589_pt1 | contig 66744 bp, 51 predicted proteins | sample III_Palsa_N2_3_FD_200533 | JGI IMG/M metagenome (GOLD analysis project Ga0302314, IMG submission 200533) | Peat permafrost microbial communities from Stordalen Mire near Abisko, Sweden - III_Palsa_N2_3 | ecosystem: Environmental > Terrestrial > Soil > Palsa > Peat permafrost | place: Sweden...
GGATACGGTTGACCATCGGGTTCTTGGAGGTGACCTGGATCTGCTGGCCCGCGTTGTCGGGAAAGGGCTCGCTCGCGATCTGATCTTCGGTGAGGTAGGTGTTGGCCTCGACCTTCTTGACCGTGCCATCCAGCGCATCGGTTTCAGTCTGGAGCAGCCAGCCCTCGTTGCGCGCGTACTGGACACCGAAGCTGTATTTCTGGATCTCGGTAGGTCCCGTCACCGTGACCACGCGAGAGACCGGACAGGTGCTACACGTCCCCGGTGGGATGTAGGTCTCGTTGGTGGGGGCGAAGACCGCGGAGGGCTCGTACAAGAACGGGGTCGCGGTGCCGCCGTAGTTGTAGTTCCAGGTCTGCGTCGTGAGACCGGCGCCGGTGATCTGCTTCGAGGTCAACATGAAGTTGTCGAAGAAGTCATAGACCGTCGGATAGGACGTCAAGATGGGGTCTGCGTTGTGCAGGCAAGACAGCGGCACGTAAGTCCGATTTTGGCGACCGTAGGTGAAGTTGAAGGTGCCGGTGGCACCCGAAGGCGACGTGATGACATAGACCAGGCTGCCGGTATTGGGTAGCGAATCGATCTGGCAATGCACTTGCGGCTGGTTCGGCTCATTGTCCTGAGGGGTAAACACCGTCTTCAGCGAACCCGAGGCGATCGTATAGGTCCATTGCGAGCCGTCCGGCTGCGTCACCGAACTCAAGTGGTTATTCAAACCATCATTGGTGTAGCCATACGTCCAGGTGCGCGAACCGTAGGTCGGCGACACCGCCGTCGCCGACTGCACCAGGCCACCTGACCAGGCGATATCGATCTCGCGCCCATCATTCGACGTAATGCTGGCCAACTCGTCGCCGTTATAGGCGTACTTAACCCAGTTGCCGAAACGGTCCGTGACCTGCGTCGCCAGCAGGAACACACGATCCCGTCCCACCGTATACCGGACGGTTTTGCCATCGGGTCCGGGTCCCTGATAGGTGAGGTTCGAGTCGGTGTGCGTGATTGCCCAATTGAAGGTGTAGCGAACGCCAGAAGGCGTGACCACGACAAAGCCTTCGCCCGGATAGCCGTTCGCAGTGCTGCCGATGCAACTGGCCCGATAGAGACTCTTGGTGACCCACGGATAGGTGTTGCCGTCTGTCACCGCCGGCAACTTGGCTTCGGTGTTCACCAGCAGTTCTTCGGATGTCACCCCTGGAATATGCATCTGGTAACCGTCCCAGACCAGCAGCGTGGGCGCCCAATCGTTCGTGGCCGGCTGGTAGGTGTATGGCACGTTCGGTGCGCTGCAGCGCGCGTAGCTCTGCGTCTGCCCCGCACCCACAACCGACCAGTCGTCCTGCTGGGTAAAGACACCATCGATGTATGGCACGTCCAGGTCCCAATCGCCCATGCCAGCGAGGCTACCGGTAGGCAGGCGTCGATCATCGATTTCGAGACGACGGCTTAAGTGAACCGGCAGCATGCTGTTACCGGGCAGGTCGATATCGACGACGTTGAATTCGGTGGAACCGTTGTAGAGGCTGACCTGATCACCAAACAGGTTGGACTTGAGCGGCGTCACTTCCTGCGCGGCGCGCAGATGCTTGCCGAATTCCTCGAAAGGTTCGACGCCACCGCTGCCGTCTTGCGCATGAAGGCCCATTGAGGCCATCGCGCAGGCCAAAAGCAGAGGCCATCGAACATGGCGTCGAATGGTTTGGTAGACGAAAAATACCCCTGATTCGAGCCGCGTTGCGGCCCGCACATCCTGTTTCATAGTCGAATCCCCTGTGACTTCGCTCAGTAGCGTTGCGCAGGAAATCGCAGCTTGTCAATCAGATTCAAACGTCGTGATGCAATGCCTCGATCTCTGGCGCACCACGCTTTCGCGGCGCCAGCTCCACCAAGTACATCGCCGCCAGCACCAGCGCACCGCCGACAATCATGCGCCAGTTCAGCGCGTCCTGGCCGAAGGCCACCGCGAAGCCGGCAGCGAAGACCGGCTCCAGCGTCATCACGATCGCCGCGCGAGTTGCAGACAGATGCGCCTGCGCCCAGGTCTGCATCAGCATCGCGCCTGCACCGGCGGCGAGCGCCATGTAGAAGATGGCGATCCACGCGGCGCGATCGGGCGGCAGGGTCGGCCCGTGCGGCAGGGTGCCGAGCAGGCATACGGTGGCGATCGCCAACATCTGCACAGTGGACATCGCAAACGCATCGCCCGGTCGCGACCACTGGCTCAAGGCCACGATGTGCAGCGCGTACAACACTGCGGCACACAACGTCAGCCACACGCCGATCGAAATGCTTAGTCCATGCAACGCGAGCAGTGCAAGGCCGCCGACCGCCAGCAGCACCGCGATCCAGGTCACCGACGGCAGGCGCTGGCGCAGCAGCACGGTGGTCAGCAGCGGCGTGAACACCACATACATGCCGGTGACGAAGCCGCTGACGCTGGCTGAAATGCTGACCTGTCCGCCGGTCTGCAGCAATTGGCTGATGCCGTACACCACGCCTAGGGCGAGACCCTGCAACCATTGGCGCCGCGGCAACCGCATCAACGCGCGATAGAACAGCAGCACCATCGCCAGCGCGGCGATGCAGAAGCGTACGGCGAGAAAATTCGCCACCGGCATGCGGCCGACCACATCTTTGATCATGAAGAAGGTAGAGCCCCAGATCGCGGTAACAGCGATCAGCCCAACCATCGCCAGCGTTGCGAGCCGCGCGGGCGTCCTGCCGCCAAGCTCGCTCATGGTTCAACCGTTGGCGTGGCGGCAGATGCCCGTCGCCGCGCGAGTCGCCATAGCTGTCCGGGAATCTTCAGCAGGAAATGCATCCATATGCCAAGCCATACCACGCCGGCCAGCAACGGATTGCGCGCCGCTGGATCGAACTTGCGGAACCAGCGCCACATGCCACGATGTTTGTAGCGGCTGACGAACACCGGACGATGCCGGCTGGAGCCGCCTTTACCGTGCAGCACGCGCACGTCGCCGGCCAGCCATACCCGATAGCCGGCATCGCGCACGCGACGGCACAGGTCAAGATCCTCGCAATGCAGGAAATATTCTTCGTCGAAACCACCAAGATGTTCGAACAACACCCTTGGCATCAGCAGCAGCGCGCCGGACACCTGCTCGGCTTCGATCGGATGATCGGGTAGCTCGCCCGCGATATTGATGCCTTCGCCGCCGCGGCCGAACACGGTGGCGAGCGCACGCCGCAGCAGCGGATCGCGCCGCAGCGAGGCGGGGTCCGGCGTGCCGTCGGCCGCGCAGACCACCGCGCCGACCACGCCGGCTTTCGGTTGCGCGGCGCACACGGCGAGCAGCTGGCGCAGGCTGGCTTCATCCAGCAGGCAATCGGGATTGAGCACCAGCACGTATTCTCCGCGCGCCTGCTTCGCCGCCAGATTCACGGCCGGGCCAAAGCCGAGATTGCGGCGGTTGTAGATGAGCTGCAGGCGCGCGTCCTGCTCGTGCCCTCGCGCGATCGACTGCGGCACGCCGTCGGAAGAACCATTGTCGATCAGCAACAGCTCCAGCGGCAGCGTGCAGGCGAGCACGCCGCGCACGCAATCGCGCAAGCTGGGGCCGCTGTCGGCGGAGACGACGATGATGCTGACGACCGGCACATCGCCGGAGAAAGAAAATCGAGAATCGCTCATCCCGCCAAGTATGGAGGACACCATCGCCTGGAAGAACACTCGGCTCGTGCGATTCGCACAAATGATTCATGCCACGGGCGAAGTTGGCAAATGCGCACACTGGGCCACGACTCGCTCGATACGGTGAGGCTTGTCACGTAATTCCTTGCTGAAGAGGCGCAATCTTTCTGGGCTTCACCACACCAACCAAGGGAGTGCACAAGCATGAAACGATTCATGGCAAGACTATGGAATCACCACCTGGCCAGAACGACCGCATCGCTCGTAGCTACTGCTGCATTGTTTGGCATTGTCAGTGGAGTCGCCCAGGCCAGCGGCGAAATCCAGCACGATATGGCGGTGACGTCGGTCAGCATGATGGACCCGGCGCTGCGTCCAGCCGGCGTGCCGAGCGATTACGTGGTCACCCCGAACGGATTTTTTCCGGCATCCTGCGTGCAGGTCGTGCATGCCAACGAGAACCTGCTCGCCGACGGCAGCATCACGCGCGTCGACGGCGCATTGCGCAAGCCGGCCGGCTGCACGCAAGCGCACTACACTTCGCGTGGCACCCGGGTGGAACCGGATGGGCGGATCAGTCAACTGGCCGAGGCGCGCTCCAACCCCACGATCAACAGCTGGGTGATCGACACCAACTATTCCAGCTCGGTCGCCATCGGCCGCATCGTGGCGAGCTGGAAGGTACCCACCGCGCCCAGCAGCAAGAGCAGCCAGATCGACTACTTCTTCCCGGGGCTGGAGCAGTCGGCCAGCGGATCGCAATCGATCCTGCAGCCGGTGCTGGCCTGGAATGGCTTCAACGACAAGGCATGGACTATGACCGGCTGGAATTGCTGCGTCGACGGCACGACGTACCACGGTGACACGATCAGCGTATCGGCCGGCGACTCGATCGTGGGCGATACCTATTCGACCTGCGCCGCGGGCGTCAGTTGCTCGACCTGGGCGATCCTCTCCAGCGACACGACCAAGGGCACCAGCACCACCTTCAAGACCAATCCCTATGCCGCACTGACCTGGGTCTTCGGCGGCGTGCTGGAGGCGTACAACATCAGCACCTGCAGTCAGTACCCGGCCAGCGGCAGTATCAGCTTCACCAACATCGCGGTCTACAACCTCAACAAGGTGCAGATCGCCTCGCCGCCGTGGACCAAGGACTATCCGGTCGGCTCGACCTCGCCGCAGTGCAACTACGGGATCACTGCGACCTCGGCGGCCACGACCCTGGTGTTCTGATTCTTCGAGGCATCACAGGCAGGAGCAGCGCAAAAAACACTCGCTCGCTCCTGCTTTTTTTGATTTTCAGCCGCACCACACGCGCGCATTGCGGAACATCCGCATCCACGGCGAGTCCTCGCCCCACTTCTCCGGATGCCAGCTCATCTGCACGCTGCGGAATACGCGTTCGGGATGCGGCATCAGGATGGTGACGCGGCCATCGGCCGCGGTGAAGCCAGCCTGGCCGCCCGGCGAGCCGTTCGGATTGAGCGGATAGTGCTCGGTCGGCTTGCCGCGATGATCGACGAAGCGCGCCGCCGCGCCGGCCTTAGCCGGGCTGCACGACTGCGAAAAACTGACCCGACCCTCGCCGTGCGCCACCGCCACCGGAATGCGCGAACCGGCCATGCCCTTGAAGAACAGGCTGGGTGAATCGAGCACTTCCAGCGTGGCCAGCCGCGCCTCGTACTGCTCGGAGGCATTGCGCAGGAATTTCGGCCAGTGCTGCGCGCCGGGGATGATGTCCTTCAGCTGGCTCAGCATCTGGCAGCCGTTGCACACACCGAGCGCGAATTTGCTGGTGTCCGCGAAGAACGCGGTGAACTGCGCGCGCAGCATGTCGTTGTAGAGGATCGAGGTGGCCCAGCCGCGACCGGCGCCGAGCACGTCGCCGTACGAAAAGCCCCCGCAGGCCGCCAGGCCGCGAAAATCGGCGAGCTTGATGCGCCCGCTGGCGAGATCGGACATGTGCACGTCGACCGCCTCGAAGCCGGCGCGGGTGAACGCCGCCGCCATCTCGACCTGGCCGTTGACACCCTGCTCGCGCAGCACCGCCACGCGCGGCCGCTTGCCGCTGCGGATGTAGCCGGCGGCGATATCTTCGGCCGGATCGAAACTGAGCTTCGGCGAGAGGCCCGGATCGGCGTCGTCCAGCCGCCATTCGCGCTCGGCGTCCGCGCTCTGCGGATTGTCGCGCAGCCGCTGCATGGCGTAGCTGGTGTCGTTCCAGGCCTCGAACAGCGTGGTCCAGTTCCACTTGAACATGGCATCGCCGCCCAGGTACAGCTTGATGCCGAGCTTTTCTTTTGGACGTCCAATCCGATGGCTCATGCCGGCCAGACCGTGCTTGACCAGCAGCGCCTCGAAGGCCTCGCGGTTGGCCACGGCAATCTGCACCACCGCGCCGAGTTCTTCGTTGAACAGCGAGCGCAGGGTGGCTTCGGCCCAGCCGTCCAAACGGATTTCCAGGCCGCAATGGCCGGCGAAGGCCATTTCCAGCAAGGTAACCAGCGCGCCACCGTCGGAGCGGTCGTGATAGGCCAGCAGCAGGCCGGAGCGGTTCGCCTCCTGCACCAGTTCGAACAAAGCGCGCAGCCGCTTCGGATCGTCCAGATCCGGTGGCACGCCGCCGTTGCGATTGAACACCTGAGTCAGCGCGGAGCCGCCGAGGCGGTCGCGGCCGACGCCAAGATCAATCAGCCACAGCTCGGAGTCGCCGCGATCGAGGCGCAGTTGCGGTGTGAGCGTGCGGCGCACGTCGCTGACGCGAGCGAAGCCGGTGATCACCAGCGACACCGGCGACACCGTGCGTTGCGGCGTATCGCCGTCCTTCCACACCGTCTGCATCGACAGCTAATCCTTGCCGACCGGGATGGAGATATCCAGCGCCGGGCACAGCTCCATGCCGACCGCGCGCACCGCATCGAACAGCGCGGCGTCTTCGCCAGGATGGTTCACCGCGGCCATCCAGTTGGCCGACAGGCGGATATCGCCGAGTTCGTCGATCGCCGCGGCGGCGAGGTTGGTGATCGCCTCACCCACCGCCAGCCGCGCCGCGTGCGCGCTGTTGAGCAGAGCCACCGGCGCGCGCTCGGCCATCGCCATCGCCTCGCCGGCGTAGCCGTCGAAATCGGCGATGGTCACCGCGCAGTCGGCCACCGGCACTTGCCACGGGCCGACCATCGGATCGCGATGGTTGAGGCCGCCGACGGTACGGTCGCCGATGGTGATCAGGAAATTCTTGCTGCCGACGGTGGGCAGGCGCAGCACGCGCAGCAGCGCCTCGTCCATGCCGATGCCGGTGAGGTCGGGCACCAGGTCAATACGCGGCTTGATGTGCTTGGCATTGCGATGCATGCGCGGCGGCTTGCCGAACAACACGTCCATCGGCAGGTCGATCACGGCGAGGTCACGGCGCGGATCGGTGACGCGCAGATGGCGCTCCACCGTGGCCACGCCGACGTTCGCATAGGGACAGCGTTCGCGCTGGCAGAACGCCTCGAAGCGTGCGAGATCGGCGGCACCGATCGCCAGCACGTAGCGTTCCTGCGATTCGTTGCTCCACACCTGCATCGGCGACAACGAAGGATCGTCGCAGGGAATTTTCGACAGGTCGATCTCGCCGCCGACGCCGGCGTCGTTGAGCAGTTCGGGAATCGCGTTGGACAGGCCGCCGGCACCGACGTCGTGCACGCTGACAATCGGGTTGTCTACGCCGAGCGCCCAGCACGCATCGATCACCTGCTGGCAGCGCCGTTCCATTTCGGCGTTGTCGCGCTGCACGGAGGCGAAATCCAGTTCCGCGCTCGAAGCACCGCCGGCCACGGAAGAAGCCGCGCCGCCACCCAGGCCGATCAGCATGGCCGGACCGCCCAGCACGATCACGTGATTGCCCGGCTGCACTGGGCGCTTCAGCACGTGGTCCGGCCGGATATTGGCGAGACCGCCGGCGAGCATGATCGGCTTGTCGTAACCGCGACGCACGCCGGCTTCGCCGGTCTCATGTTCGTAGCTTCGGAAATAGCCGCCCAGACAGGGCCGGCCAAATTCGTTGTTGAACGCGGCCGCGCCGAGCGGGCCGTCGCGCATGATCTCGAACGCCGTGGCCATGCGCGGCGGCAACGGCCGCTCGACTTCCCACGGCTGCGGATGGCCGGGAATGCGCAGGTCGGAGACCGAGAAACCGGTGAGCCCGGCCTTCGGCTTGGCGCCGCGGCCGGTGGCGCCCTCGTCGCGAATCTCGCCGCCGGCACCGGTGGCCGCGCCGGGCCAGGGCGCGATCGCGGTGGGATGGTTATGCGTTTCCACCTTGATCGCGTAGTCGATGCGCTCGTCGTGCGCGCGCCACACGCCATCGGCGGGGTCGGCGAAGAAGCGGCGGCCTTCACTGCCTTCGATCACCGCGGCGTTGTCGCTGTACGCCGACAGCGTGTGCGCGGGCGAGTGCTGATGGGTGTGCTTGATCATGCCGAACAGGCTGCTGTCCTGTTCCTGCGCGTCCAGCGTCCAGCCGGCGTTGAACACCTTGTGCCGGCAGTGCTCGGAGTTGGCCTGAGCGAACATGAAGAGTTCGGCATCGGTCGGGTCGCGGCCGAGTTCGGCGTAGCGCACGGCGAGATAGTCGATCTCGTCGTCGGCCAGCGCCAGGCCCAGCCGCGTATTCGCCTCCGCCAGGGCGGCACGTGCATCGGCGCCGAGCGCCACATGCACCAGCGCGCCGGGCTGACCGCCAAGGAACAGGCCTTGCGCGTCATCGATGTGGGTGAGCACCGACTGCGTCATCGCGTCATGCAGCACCGCCAGCACGGCGGTGTAGTCGCTTGCGTCCGGATCCGGCAGGCCGCTGATCAGCCAGGCCAGACCGCGTTCCACCCGGCGCACGTCGAAACCGGCGCCGTGCAATATGTCGGTCGCCTTGCTCGACCACGGCGAAATGGTGCCCAGTCGCGGCACCACCCATAGCGAGGCCGCCTCGGGCGTGGTGTCTTTGGCTTCGAGCACATCGAGCAGGCGCTTGCGCTGTTCGCCGGAGGGCTCGGCGGCGGCGTCGATGAAATACACCCACCAGGCGGCCTGCACGCGCGCGCCGCGATGCAGGGCATCGAGGCGGCTGTTGAGACGTTCAAGGCGGAACGGCGAAAGGGCGCTCTGCCCATCGAGTGCGATCATGTGGGGGACGGCACGGTGCGAAGGGAAGCGCCTATTGTACCTGCCTCGGCCCTTTGGATGCTGCTATGCGGCAACGTGGTCGCTGAATCGCGCCCTGGCGCGGGTTACGGCGCGTTCAAGGTTTTCATTGACGCCTTGATGGTTGATCGATTTTTGAGCAAGAGCTTTCGTCCTTCGGGAGAGGGCTTTCGGACGCGTACGGCGCCCGAGTCACTTTTCTTTGCTGGCCCCACGTTCGCGCTTGGAGCGCGAACGAACAGCGAAGCTGGCCCGAAGGGCGGAGGGCGGAGGGCGGGATGCCCGTAGTCAAGAAAAGTAACCCAAAGAAATGGCCTAGCGAGCACGTCGGGGCCAAGAGCGGGTGCGATCTCGCCTTGCAGACGTAGTTCGCTACTCACAGAGTCGTTGCCGCCGCTATGCCGCGACCGCTCGGGAGCCGCGGCAGGGGAGATAAATGACAACTTGGAGTTGCAATGGCATGCGCGCCTCTCGGAGCCGTAGCCTAGGAATGCGCAGCGAGCCAGGCTTTCTCGCCTCGGCCAACGCGGGGTCGCGGCATCGCGGCGGCAGCTCCTCTCGAGTAGCGTCCGGGCAGACAAAGCAGGGTCTTGCCCGCTTGTACCCGCATCGGGTTGCGTCAGGCCATTTCTCTTGGTTACTTCTCTTTGGGCCAGCAAAGAGAAGTGACTCGGGCGCTGGCAGGCGGCCGAAAGCCCGCCGCAGGCGAGCCAGGTCGCGAAAAACAGATATTGCCTGCCAAAAACCTGAAAAGGGTTAGCCCTAAGGCGCCTCGGGCATCCGATTATTCTTCGGATCCTGCAGGATCTTGAGCAACTTATCCGGCGTCACGTAGCCGCCAACCACACTGCCATCATCAGCGATCACCATCGGCGTGCCCGTGATGCCGAGCCGCTCGCCCATCTCGAACTGTTCCTTCACCGGGTTCGCACAGGTCGCCGGCTTGGGCGGCTTGTCCTGTTTGGCCGCAGTGAACGCCGCATTGCGGTCGGCAGCACACCATACCGACACCATCTCGGTATAGGTCGGCGTGTCGCGGCCGGCGGTGGTGACGATGCCTTCGCGCGGCCAGGCCAGGTAATCCACCTCGATGCCGGCCTTGTTGAATTCGGCGATCTGCTGGTGCAGCGCACGGCAGTACGCGCAGGTGACGTCAGTGAACACGGTGACTCGGTATTTCGGATGCGCCGGCGCGAACACGATGCGTTGCGCCTGCGGCACCTTGGCCAGCTCGGCCTTGCGATAGCTCGCCCAGGCGTCGTCGCTGATGGTCCTGCCGTTGTCCAGGCCAATCAGGTCGCCATGCATCAAGTACTTGCCGTCGGCGCTGACGTAGGCGATCTGGCCGCCGGCGATGATCTGGTAATAGCCGGGCATCGGTGCCGGCGTGATCGCGTCGATCTTCAGGCCGGGCGCGTACTTCATCACCGCCTTGCGCACCGTCTCGACGGCCGGGTCGGCCGCCGCGGCGCCGCTCTTGTCGGTGGCGGCGCAGGCACCGAGGGCAATACCGCTGACGAGCAATGCCAGCATCCAGTTCTTCAACATTGTGACCTCGACTCGCCTGCTTCCGCGCACAGCTTTGCGCAAGTGCGGATTCTCGCACAGCGCGCGTGAACGTGATTTTCAGCCGCGCGGGTGATGTTGGGCATGCAGCCGCTTCAGGCCTTCCTTCGCCACCAGCGTGTAGATCTGCGTGGTGCTGAGCGAGCTGTGCCCAAGCAGCATCTGTAAGGCGCGCAGATCGGCGCCGTGATTCAGCAGATGGGTGGCGAACGAATGCCGCAGCACATGCGGCGACACCTTGCCCGAAGGCACGCCGATGGCGACCGCGTAACGCTTCACCAAGGTCCAGAACATCTGCCGGGTCATGCCCTGGCCGCGATTGCTGAGGAACAGCGCGGCCGGTTGCTTGCCCTTCGCCAGCACGGGCCGCGCCAGCAACGGCCGCGCCGTGCCGAGATAGATCTCGATGCGTCCCAGTGCTTCCTCGCCAACCGGCACCAGCCGGTCCTTGCTGCCCTTGCCGGTCACCCGCAGCACGCCCTGGCGCAGGTTCAACGCGGCCAGCGGCAGCTCGACCAATTCGGATACGCGCAGGCCGGAGGCATACATCAACTCCAGCATCGCGCGGTCACGCAGGCCCAGCGTAGTGGCCAGGTCAGGCGCGTTAAGCAGGCCTTCGATCTCGCGCTCGGCCAGCGCCTTGGGCAAGCTGCGCGGCATCTTCGGGCGCTCGATCAGCAGGGTCGGATCGTCGAAGCCCGGCTGGATGCGCGCGAGGAAAGCGTAGTAGCGGCGAAACGTCGACTGCCGTCGCGCCATCGAACGCACTGCCACCGGCTGGCTGCCGTGGAAGGCGGAGATATCTGCGCGCTGCGCGGTGGTTAGTGCCCGGCCTCGTCCGGCCAGCCACGCTGCCAAAATCTGCAGATCTTGCCGATACGCTTCCAGCGTGCGATCGGCGAGGCCGTCCTCCGACCAGACCCGCTCGATGAAGGCGTCGATGCTGGCCTGATCTTCGGCCGTCGCGACCCCACGCACATGGTCGTTCTGGGCCTTATCGCCGGCGATCGGCTCGGCTTCGGTACTATTCGCATTCTTGTCCGGCATGCGCGAGATGCTCACCGCCTCGGCTGTCGGACGCAAGCCATAGTCGAACCATGACCCCAGAAACTATCTCGAACTCCGTGCCCTGCCCGCTGTGGCGCCGCCTGCTCGCGCTGGTCTACGACCTGCTGGCGGTGGTGGCGATCGTGATGATCGTCGGCCTGCTGTGCGAACTGGCCACCGGCGGCCGCCTGATCGCCACCGACGCGCAGGTGCGCATCGCCTGGTGGTATCAGCCGTTGCAGGCGCTGGTGGTCTCCGCTTATTTCGTCGGATCGTGGCTGCGCGGGGGGCAGACCCTCGGCATGCGGCCGTGGCGGCTGTTCATCACCGCGAGCGATGGCAGCAAGCCGGCGCCGCGCCAGGCGCTGGTCCGCCTACTGGTGGCGGGCTTGCCGCTGCTGTTGCTGGTGAGCGCACCCTGGCTCGGGCCGCGCGGCGCGTTGTGGGCGGTCGGCGTCGGCTGGGCCGTGTGGTTCGGCGTGGCGCTGTTCGATCCGCGCAAGCGGGCGCTGCACGATATCGCAGCCGGCACTGAGGTGCGGCGGATTTTTTGAGGCCTGCGGTATGGATGAGGGGTTTCGTGCTTCTCCGGAAGAGTTTCGGACGCCTGTCGGCGCTGAATATCTTCTGCAAGCGACAGTGCTTGGCGACCTGGCTCGCCTGCGGCGGGCTTTCGGACGCCTACCGGCGCCCGAGTCACTTCTCTTTGCTGGCCCAAAGAGAAGTAACCAAGAGAAATGGCCTGATGCAACTCGATGGGGATACAAGCAGGCGAGGTCTTGCTTTGCCTGATAGGGCACTACTTCAAGAGGGGCTGCCGCCGCTATGCCGCGAGCGCTCGCTGGCCGAGGCGAGGAAAGCCTGGCTCGCTGCGCATCACCAGGCTTGGCTCTGAGAGGTGCGCGTGTTATTGCAATTTCAAGTTGCCATTTCATCTCCCTTGCCATGGCTAACGAGCGGTCGCGGCATAGCGGCGGTAACGACTCTGTGAGTAGCTAACTATGTCGGCAAGGCGTGTTCGCACACGCTGTTAGCCCCGACGGGCTCGCCAGGCCATTTCTTTGGGTTACTTTTCTTTGGGCCAGCAAAGAAAAGTGACTCGGGCGCCGTAGGCGTCCGAAACCCCTTTCCACGAGGACGAAAGCCCGACGCCCCACAGGGACTCCCTGCGATCGCAGGCGAGCCAGACCATGAATACTCACCCATGGCGCCAGCCAAAGACCTCGCAAGAGATGGCCTTAAATACCCGCGAGCTGAACACGCATCGCGATAAAACCGACCCAACTACGTCCACGTCACGCGCCGCCGCTACCATGCGGCAATGGCCGACACTCCACCACAAGCACCCCGCAGTGACGCCGAACTGATCGACGTCAATCGCGGCTTCTACGAATCGCTGTGGTCGGACGCCCGACTGATCGAGCCGCAGCGCTTCAATACCTGGCCGCTGCTCAGCGAGCTGGCCGCCGCCGCGCCGCGGCGATTGGAAGTCGCGCCGGGCCTGCGGCCACGGTTGCCACTCGACGGCACCTGCTTCGTCGATCTCAGCCATGCCGCGCTGCGTCGCCTGCATGCGCGCGGCGCCAGCGCGATGCACGGCATGATCGGCGCGTTGCCGTGTAACGATGCCAGCTTTGACCTAGTCTGCGCATTCGACATCCTGGAGCACGTGGTGGACGACGATGCCGCGCTGGCCGAGCTCGACCGCGTGGCGGCACCGGGTGCCACCTTGCTGATCTCGGTGCCGCTGCATGCGCAGGCATGGACCGCGTTCGACGATTTCGTCGGACATTACCGGCGTTACGAGCCGGCACAGATCAGCGAGCGCCTCGAACGTCACGGCTTCCACATCGAGCGCAGCGCGATCTACGGCATGCAGCCGAAGTCCACGCGGCTGCTCGATCTGGCCACGTGGTATCTGACGCATCGGCGCGAGCGCGCCATGTGGTGGTACAACCGCGTATTCATGCCTTTGGGCCTGCGCTTCCAGAAGCCGCTGCAATGGCAGGCCGGGCTGGGCGACAACGCCGGCGTGGACGAGGTGCTGCTGGTATGCCGGCACGCCTGATAGGCCGTCGATGCGGCATCGCAGCACGAAGTTCCGTTCGGCGCTAAGATGCCAGCTTGGTTAGTCAGTACGGATTCTCGCCCATGCTTTATCAAATCCACGAATGGCAGCGCTCTTTCCTTGGCCCGTTGAGCTACTTCGCTCAGGCCAGCGCGAAGATACTGGGCGAGCAAGGCACCCTGATGTCGCAGATGCCGGGCGCGCAGCGCATGGCGGCCGGTTATGAGCTGATGCACCGGCTGGGCAAGGAGTACGAGAAACCGGAATTCAATATCCACCAGGCCCGCGCGCACGGCCACGACATCGCCGTGATCGAGCAGGTCGCGCTGGACAAGCCGTTCTGCCAGCTGAAGCGATTCAAGCGATTCAGCGACGATCCCGACACGGTCGAGCAGAACAAGACCGACCCGGTAGTGCTGATTGTGGCGCCGTTGTCCGGCCATCATGCGACGCTGCTGCGCGACACCGTGCGCAGCATGCTGCACGATCACAAGGTGTACATCACCGATTGGGTCGACGCGCGCATGGTGCCGGCCAGCGCCGGGCCGTTCCATCTGGACGACTACGTCGGGTACATCCAGGAGTTCATCCGTCACATCGGCGCGCGTCAACTGCACGTAGTCTCGGTCTGTCAGCCGACCGTGCCGGTGCTAGCGGCGATCTCGCTGCTCGCCGCGCGCGGCGAAGACGTGCCGCTCAGCATGACCATGATGGGCGGGCCGATCGATCCGCGCCGCAGCCCGACCAGCGTCAACAACCTCGCCACCACACAGCCGTTGTCCTGGTTCAAGGGCAACGTGATTCACACCGTGCCGCCGAACTACCCCGGCCACGGCCGCGAGGTGTATCCGGGCTTCCTGCAGCACGCCGGCTTTATCGCGATGAATCCGAACCGTCATCTACAGTCGCACTGGGATTTCTATCAGGACCTGCTGCGCGGCGACATGGACGACGCGCAGTCGCACCGCAAGTTCTACGACGAATACAACGCGGTGCTGGACATGCCGGCGGAGTTCTATCTCGACACCATCGCCAAGGTGTTCCAGCAGTTCGAACTACCGCGCGGCCTGTGGGACGTAGACGACGAACGCGTGAATCCGGCCGCGATCAAGAAGAGCGCCCTGCTCACCATCGAAGGCGAACTCGACGACATCTCCGGCCTCGGCCAGACCGAGGCGGCGCACGACCTGTGCACCGGCATCCCGGCCGCACGGCGCATGCACAAGGTGATCGAAGGTGCTGGTCACTACGGCATTTTCAGCGGCCGCCGCTGGCGCGAGACGGTGTACCCGCAGGTGCGCGACTTCATTCGCAAGTTCGATGGAGTCGCAAAGTAACGAAGCTCAAAGACAACGCCCAACTTGACCTCGCATGAGCGCTCAAGCAAGATCTTTGTAATTCTAGATCGGGGACTGACGGATCATGACTCTCCCTGAGATCATCTTGCTTGCAGTTGGAGTTTTTCTAGCTGTAATCATTGCGCTGTCAATCGTTTTTCGCTTGGCGTTGGGCCGGCAACTTAGAGCCCAAGAACAAGTTAGTGAAGAGCAGAAAAAGAATGCGCAACTATCGCGTATTCGCTTCGAAGAGCTGCAGAGCCGTACCGAAACCGCACGCACCAAAGCAGATGAACACCATGATCGCACGCTGAGGGACTTTGAGCGTGCCGAGGCTCTTCATAAGCGCGCCGAGAAAAACCAGGAGCATACCGAAGAGTATATCGAGAAAAACCAAGAGCGCTGGGAGCGTATTCTTTCGCGCTTCGAAGCTCTGGCAGATAAACTCGAGAAGCGCGATAGCATTTAATCGGTTGCTCAGTATCCACCACAATTAGAACGATATGCTCAGAGATATTGAGGCAGCTTAACTCAAGGGTTAATAAAGATAATCGGATGCCTAGCGTCGATTTATTTCATTCGGTAAAGAATGTGCGGAATGCCACCACTGTTTTCTCGATGGCTTCGTCATCGATATCCAGATGCGTGACCAGGCGCAACGTCGGCAGATAGCCGATGCTGATACGCACGCCGACCGCGCGCAGATGGACGTCCAGATCGCGCAGGCGTTCGGTTGGCACGTCGACGAAAACCATATTGGTGTACTGACCGAGCAGGTTGATGCCGGTGATCTCGCGCAGACCCTCAGCGAGCGTGGCGGCACGCCGATGGTCGTCGGCCAGCCGCGCCACGTGATGGTCCAACGCATACGTCGCCGCCGCCGCGAGCATGCCGGCCTGACGCCAGCCGCCGCCGGCCACCTTGCGCCAGCGTCGCGCCTTCTCGATCAGCACCTCGGAACCGACCAGCAGCGAGCCGACCGGCGCGCCGAGGCCCTTGGACAGGCAGACGGAGACGCTGTCGAAGTGCTGCGCGATCGCGCGCGCCGGCACGCCACTCGCAACTGCGGCGTTGAATAGTCGTGCGCCATCAAGGTGCAGGCCAAGGCCGCGCTCGCGGGCGAATTCGTGCGCCGCGCGCAGGTAGTCCAGCGGCAGCACGCGGCCGTGCCAGGTGTTTTCCAGCGCCAGCAGGCGGGTCCGCGCGAAATGCGGATCGACCGGCTTGATCGCCGCGGCGACCTTGTCCAACGGCAGCGAGCCGTCGGCGTCATGCGGAATCGGCTGCGGCTGGATCGAGCCGAGCACGGCCGCGCCGCCGCCCTCGAATTTGTAGGTATGCGCGTCGGCGCCGACCAGGTATTCGTCGCCGCGTTCGCAATGCGACATCAGCGCGAGCAAGTTGGATTGCGTGCCGGTGGGCACGAACAGTGCGGCCTGCATGCCGAGGTCCGCGGCGATGCGCGACTGCAGCACGTTGACGGTGGGATCTTCGCCGTAGACGTCGTCGCCAACCTCGGCATCCAGCATCGCCATGCGCATCGCCGGCGTGGGCTTGGTCACGGTATCGCTGCGCAGATCGACTGAATTCACCGAGGCACTCTCCGAATGAAGGCGTCGAGCTTGCCCGCTCACTGCGGAACGGGCAAGCCGGAGCAATTAGAAAATCGACAAGCCGGTGCGCGCGGTGAAGCGTTCCAGCGCGGCGCTGCCGGCTAGCGAATTGCCCTTGCCGTTGAGCGCGGGTGACCACACCGCGACCGCGAGATGGTTCGGGATTACCCCGACGATGCCGCCGCCGACGCCACTCTTGGCCGGAATGCCGACGCGATAGGCGAAGTCGCCGGCCGCATCGTAAGTGCCGCAGGTGAGCATCAACGCATTCACGCGTTTGGCCTGGTCGGCGGTGAGGATGCGCTCGCCGCTCCACGGGCAGGTGCCACCGCGAGCCAGGAACAGAAACCCGCGCGCAAGGTCGACACAGCTCAGCGCCAGCGAGCACTGGTAGAAATAAAAATCGAGCACGTCGTCGACCGGATGGTCGAGATTATCGAAACTGCGGATGAAGTTGGCCAGCGCGATATTGCGGAAGCCGTTCTCCTTCTCCGACGCGGCCACGCCGGCGTCGTCGCGCACCGCCGGGTTGCCGCTGCAGCGGCGCACTTCGGCCAGTAACGCGGCACGCGGCGACGCCGCCGAGCCAAGCACCACATCGGCCACCACCAGCGCGCCGGCGTTGATAAAGGGATTGCGCGGAATGCCGTTCTCCAGCTCCAGCTGCACCAGCGAATTGAATGCGCTGCCGGATGGCTCGCGGCCGACCCGCTGCCACAGCCGGTCGCCGAGTGCCTGCAGCGCGAGCGTGAGCGTGTACACCTTCGAAATGCTCTGCGCCGAGAAAGGCTCGGCCGCATCGCCGGTCTGGTAGAGCCGGCCATCGACGGTCACCACGGCCATGCCGAATTTCTCGCGCGGCACCTGTGCCAGCAGCGGTATGTAGTCGGCCACGTGGCCCTCGGCCAGCAACGGCCGCACCTCGTCGCGGATTTCGTCGAGGATGGATTGGTAGTTGGTCATCACATCGCTATCTGAAGGAAAACCCGCGCAGCTTCGCACGGACTGTGGCTATAGCGGTTGCTCAGGCCGACGCCAAGTCATGCGCGGCGCGCCAGCTTTCCGGTGTCAGGATCGCGAAGCGCGCGGCCGTGCGCCGTGCCAGTCGCAGCAGTTCGGTATCGCGGGTGAACAGGATGGCGGCACGCGCCGCGCCGGCCAGTTCGAGAAATTTTTGGTCGTCCGCATCGCGGCAGAGCGGCAGCGGTTCATCCGCCAATAGCGCGGAGCATTCCTGCACGAGCGCGTCGTAGTCGGCGGCGGCCTGCTGTTGCGCTGTCGCATTCAGCGCCAGCCGCGGATAAGCCAGCACGGCCCGCCATTCCGCGCGGCAATCCGCGCGCGTCACCGCCTGCAACCAGCCCGCATGCAGCGCATCGCGCAATGGCTGCGCGCGCGGATCGCGAAACACGAACAAGTCGAGGCCGACGTTCGTGTCGAGCACGACGATCTCGGTACGCGCGGTTTCGCTCATGCGCGCCGCAGCGATTGGGTCAGCCATGCTTCCGGAAATACAGCCACGCCACGGTGATCAACACCAGCGCTGGCAGCAGGTTGGCGAACAGCGGCGGAATGCCGTAGACGGTGCCGAAGCTGACGATCGCCTTTTGCAGGAAGTACCAGCCGATCGCGATCAGGATGCCGATGAACATGCGCTTGCCGAGGCCGCCCGAACGCAGGCTGCCGAACGCGAACGGCATCGCGCACAGCACCAGCGCCAGCACGTTGAGCGGATACAGCGCGCGGCCCCAGAACGCCACCGCGTACACGCCCGGCGCCTCACCCAGCGCAGTCATGTACTGCATGGTGCGGTTGAGGTCGCGCATCGACAGGTTCTCCGGATGGATCATCGACTGCTCCAGCACATCCGGATTCAGTCGCGAATTCCAGTCCACGCTGGGCAGCTGGGTGACATGCACGCCGCTGTCATCCAGCGTGCTGCGGCGCACGTCTTGCAGGATCCACTTGCCGTCCTGGTGCAGCGCCGACTTCGCCGCATCGAAGCGCGCGAGCTGGCCGTCCTCGGTAAGACTGAAGACGCGCACGTCGATCATCTGCAGCGTCGGCTTGGCGTGCTGGAACAGCAGCACCACTTTCTTCGCATTGATGACGTCATGGCCATCGCGCGCCCAGTAGCCGGTGCTGGTGTCGCTGCCGAGATCCTTGGCCTTGGCCTGCGCGGTCATGTTCGCCGCGCGCTGGTCGCCCCATGGCGCGATCGTCTCGCCCATCACCACCACGACGGCGGTGAGCGCCGCTACCAGCCCGACCACCGACACCGCGATACGCAGCTTGGACATGCCGGCGGCGCGCAGCGCAGTCAATTCGGCGCTGGCGGCGAGGCCGCCAAGGCCGGTGAGACCGCCGATCAACGCGGAGATGCCGAACCATTCGTACAAGCGGCGCGGCATCGTCACCATCAGGTAGGCGATCTCGAAGCTGATCTTGGCGTCCTTGCCGACGATGCTCGGCGGCGGCTTGACCAGGAACAGCAGCGCCTCGAAGCCGACGATCACCAGCCACGCCATCAGGATCGAGCTGAGCACGGTCATTGCGACCAGCCGATCGGCGCGCTTGATCTGCAGCGCCCTCATGCAGCGGCGACCTTGGCCGTGCCCGTCCGCACCCGGCGCGGCATGTACTGGCTGCGCAGCATCCATGCAGCCAGCGCCAGCGTGAGCAGATGCAGCATCCACATCGGCGTCGAATGATGCCAGTGACCTTTCTCGATCTGCCCGCGGCAGATGCCGAGCAGGGTGGTGTAGAGAAAATAGCCGAGCACCGCCAGCAGGATGCGACCGAAGCGCGGTTCGCGCGGACTCTGCCGCGACAATGGCAGGGCCAGCAGCATCAGCACTAGCGCGGTCACCGGCGAGGCGATGCGCCAAGCCAGTTCGGCCTGCGAGGCCGGATCGGTGGCGCGCAGCAGTGCCAGCGTGGTCAGGTTATGCGTGGCGTCGTCACTGTCGTCCGAATCCACGTTCGAGATCGAGGCGTCGTTCTGCTCGTAGCGCATCTTGCGCCAGTTGTCGGCACCGAGCGGGATCTCGTATTGCCAGCCGTCGCGCAGGGCGAGGAAGCGGCCGTTGCCGTCGCTTTCCTGGTACAGGTTGCCGTTCTTGCCAGTGACCACCTTCAGCCGATGGACGCCGTCCGTGCCGATCCGCTCGGCGGCGATGAAACTCTTGCCGAGGATGGTGCCGTCGCGGCTCAACGTGTCGGTGAAGATGATGCCGCCCTTGCCCGGCAGCTCGGTGAAGTGGCCTGCGTTGAGGCCGGCCGCCACCACCGAGCGGTTGGCCTGGTCGACCATCGCATCCGAGTTTTGCGAGGCCAACGGGCCCACCCACAGCGCTACCACGCTGATCACCAGCACCAATGCCACGGTGAGCAGTGCCGCCGGGCGCAGCAGGCCGGCGGCACTCATGCCCGACGAGGACAGCACGTGCATCTCGCTTTCGCGGTACATCCGCCCCAGCGCCTGCATCACGCCGAGAAAACAGGCCAGCGGCAACAATGAGGAAAGCCCGTCGACCAGGCGCAGGCCGAGCACCGGAAACATCACACTGGCCGGAAAACTGCCGTTGGCGACCTGCTGGATCACTCGCGCGAACGTGCCGCCCGCAAAAATCACCATCAGGATGGCGGCGACGGCGCCCACGGTCTGGGCCAGTTCACGCAGGAAATAGCGGTCGAGAATGGTCAGCATGCGATAAGATGGAAAGTCCGCTGTCGTGCCGCGCGGTGTCGTGATGAGTCCGGCCGGCAAACCCCGATTCTAGCCTGTCCGGCATACACCGGGCTTTCGCAGGACCCACCCCGATGACGCTTCAGTTCAGCCTCGCTTCCACCGTCCCCGAAACCATCGATGCCGCCTGCGTGGTGGTCGGCGTGTACGAGGGCGGCGTATTCACCAGCGCCGCGGCCAAGCTCGACGGCGCGGCCGCCGGCGTGATCAAGCAGCTGGTGGAAAGCGGTGACATCACCGGCAAGACCGGCACTACCACCGTGCTGCATGCGCCCGCCGGCATCGCCGCGGGACGGGTGCTGGTGGTGGGCCTGGGCGCGCAGAAATCGTTCGATGCCCTGCGCTACCAGAAGGTCCACCTCGAGGCGACGCGTGCGCTCGGCCGGCTGCCGGTGGAACGTGCCGCCTCGTACCTCACCGAGATCGACGTGCCGGGCCACGATGCCGCCTGGCGCGTGCGCACCGCCGTGCTCGCCGCCGACCACGCCGCTTATCGCTACACCGCCACCTTCAAGCTGCGCGAAAAACCCGCGCAGCCCGAGCTCGGCGAGCTGGTGTTCGCCAGCGGCAACGACACCCAGACCGGACTCGCGCAGGCGAAGGCGATCGCCGAGGGCGTGCGCTTCGCGCGCGACCTGGCCAACCTGCCGGCGAACATCTGCAATCCGGCGTACATCGCCGACCAGGCCGCGGCGTTCGCCGAGGCCAACGAAGGCGTGGTCTGCAACGTGCTCGACCATGTCGAAATGGAACGGCTCGGCTTCGGCTCGCTGCTCGCGGTGGGTCGCGGTTCGGCCAACCGGCCCAAGCTGGTCGTGCTCGAGTACAACGGCGGCAACGAGGGCGACAAGCCCTACGCGCTGGTCGGCAAGGGCATCACCTTCGATACCGGCGGCATCAATCTGAAGACCGGCCTGGGCATGGAGGAAATGAAGTTCGACATGGGCGGCGGCGCTGGCGTGCTCGGCGCCTTCATCGCGGCGGTGAAGATGGGCCTCAAGCTCAACCTGGTCTGCGTGGTGCCGGCGGTGGAGAACATGCCGGACGGCGACAGCTATCGCCCCGGCGACGTGCTCACCAGTCTGTCCGGCCTCACCATCGAGGTGTTGAACACCGACGCCGAAGGCCGGCTGATCCTGTGCGATGCGCTGACCTGGACCATCCGCACCTTCAAGCCGCAGGCAGTCGTCGACGCCGCCACGCTCACCGCCGCCTGCGTGATCGCGCTGGGCAAGCACGCCAATGGTCTGATGAGCAAGCACGACGATCTCGCCGCCGAACTGCTGGCCGCCGGCGAGCACACCCTCGACCGCGCCTGGCGCCTGCCGTTGTGGGACGACTACCAGAACCAGCTCGAATCCGGTTTCGCCGATGTCGCCAACATCGGCGGCACCAGCGGCGGTGCAGTCACCGCCGGCTGCTTCCTGTCGCGCTTCACCGAAGGCCAGCGCTGGGCGCACCTGGACGTCGCGGGCACCGTATGGGAAGGCGGCCGCAAAGGACTCGCCACCGGCCGTCCGGTGCCGCTGCTGGCGCAATGGCTGATCGATCGCGCTTCCTAAGCTCAACGCACGACACCGTATGCCACGCGCCGACTTCTATCTCATCGACAAACCGCGCTTCCGCGAGCAGCCGCTGCTGCTGGTGTGCGAGCTGGCGAAACGCGCGTTCACGGCGCAGCAGCCGCTGCTCATCCTGACCCGCGACTTCGCCCAGGCCGAGGCGATCGACGAACTGTTGTGGTCGTTCGACGAGGATACCTTTCTGCCGCATCAGCTCGCCGGCGATGACGACGATGCCAGCACCGCGATCCTGATCGTGCCGCCGGACATCGACACGCCGGATCGGCCGTTGGTGATCAATTTGCGCGAACGCTGTCCGGACGGGCGCTACGAGCGCGTGCTGGAAGTGGTTGCTGCCGATGCGGCCGAGCGCGATGGTTCGCGCAGCCGCTGGCGCGAATACCTGCAGCGGGGCTTCGAGGTAAACAAGTTCGACATGTAGGTGGCGCCCTTGGCGAGGTTTTTTGGCTGGCGCCTTGGTGAGGATTCGCGATCTGGCTCGCCTGCGACCGCAGGGAGTCCCTGTGGGGCGGCGGGCTTTCGAGTTTGTGGATGGATTTCGGTCGCCTTTCTGCGCGCGAGTCATTTCGCCAAGCGCCAGTATTTGGCGATCTGGCTCGCCTGCGGCGGGCTTTCGAGCTGCTGCCGCAGCCCGAGTCACTTCTCTTTGCTGGCCCACGTTCGCGCTTGGAGCGCGAACGAACAGCGAAGCTGGCCCGAAGGGCGGAGGGCAGGATGCCCGTAGTCAAGAAAAGTAACCAAGAGAAATGGCCTGACGCAACCCGATGGGAGTACAAGCAGGCAAGGTCACGCTTTGTCTGGTCGGACCTCTACTCAAGAGGAACTGCCGCCGCTATGCCGCGAGCGCTCGTTGGCCGAAGCGCAGAAAGCGTGGCTCGCTGCGCGTTGCCAGGCTGAGGCTCCGAGAAAGCTGCGCTTCGCACTGCAACTTCAAGTTGCCATTTCTCTCCCTTGCCATGGCTCCCGAGCGGTCGCGGCATAGCGGCGGCAACGACTCTGTGAGTAGCGGACTCCGTCAGCATGGCGTAATCGCACACGCTCTTAGCCCCGACGTGCTCACCAGGCCATTTCTTTGGGTTACTTTTCTTTGGGCCAGCAAAGAAAAGTGACTCGGGCGCCGACAGGCGTCCGAAACCCATCCCCCAGGCCAGAAGTAATTCGTTCCCCGCAGCAGCATGAAAGCCTTTCAAGAGTCGACTCAAAACGGAGCGCCAACCATCAGTGCGCCAGTTCGTCTCCTGAAACTCGGTAACGATCGAGCGATGCCAGCGCGCGCGCGAGCTGCTCGCCGCTGACCGGCTTGCGCAGGAAATCGTCCATGCCGGCCTCGCGCGTGCGCACGCCCTCATCGCCGCCCGAGCGCGCGGTGACCGCCAGGATCGGCACGCGCGGCCCAGCACCCTCGCGCTGGCGAATCAGCCGCGCGATCTGGAATCCGTCCAGGCCGGGCAGGTCGAGGTCGAGCAACACCGCATCGAAGCCGCCCTGTGCCAGCTCGGCCATCGCGTTGAGTCCGTTCGCCACATGCACGATACGGTGGCCTTGCTGCTCGAGCAGGCCGCCAATCACCGCGGCGACAATCGAGTCGTCCTCTACCAGCAACAGGTGCAGGGCATGGTCGGGCCGGGTTTCTGCGGCAACCGGCGCGGCCAGCGGCGTCGCATCCACCGTCGGCAGCGGTAGCCGCACATGGAAGGTGCTGCCCAGGCTCATGCGCGAAACCAGTTCGATGCTGCCGTTCATCAAGGCGACCAGCTCGCGGCAGATCGCCAGGCCCAGCCCGCTGCCGGCGCTGCGCTGCGGGCCCTGCTCCTGCTCGAAGCGCTGGAACAGCCGGGTCTGGCTGGCCTCGGGAATGCCCGGGCCGGTGTCGCTGATGCTCAGCAGCAGACCGTCGCCGCGCCAGCTCGCATCCAGCGTCACGCTGCCGCGCTCGGTGAATTTCAGCGCGTTGTTGGCCAGATTGAGCATGATCTGCTTGATGCGCACCGCGTCGCCGAGCAGACGCGGCGGCAGGTCGTCAGCGATCCGCACGTCCAGCCGCAGGCCCTTCAGCTGGGCCTGGCCGCGTTCGAGCTGCGCCACGTCCTCGATCAGCACGCGCGGATCGAACGGTGCGAGTTCCAGTTCCAGCCGGCCGGCCTCGATACGGGCCAGATCGAGCGCATCGTTGAGCAGCTTCAGCAGCATGCCGCCCGAACGCTGCATCGCCTCGGTGTAGTCGCGCTGCTGCGGCGTGAGTGGCGTGGTCAGCAGCAGCTCGGCCATACCCATCACGCCGGTCATGGGCGTGCGGATCTCATGGCTCATCGTGGCCAGGAACTGCGTCTTGGCCGCGCTGGCCTGCTCGGCCATGCGCTGACGCTGCTCGGTCAATTGCAGGTGGTGACGGGTCGCCAGCCGCCGGCGCGAGGCTCGCAGAACCAGCCAGGCCAGCAACCCCGCGATCAATGCATAGATCAACCAGGCCCACCAGCGCGCCCATGGCGCCGCCTCGACGTGGATCAGCAGGGGCTCATCCAGATTGCCCCACACATTGTCGGCGCCCGCACCCATCACTTGCAGGGAGTAGTTGCCGGCCGGCAAGCCGGCGAACTCGCGCTCGCCGCGCGAATCCACGTCCACCCAGCTGGTGTCGAAACCCGTAAGGCGGAAACGAAAGTGGTTGGCCGCAGGATCGATATAGGAACTGAGCCGCGCGTTGACCAGCAGATCGCGATCGTGCCAGCCCAGTTGCACCGGCTGCGCGTCGAGCGCGATTGGTTGCACCGCACCGCTTTTGCGCAAACGCAGGCTGCTCAATCGGACCAGCGGCTGCGCCGGAGCGGTGGCGGGTGCCAGGAATTGTTGGGGATGGAACGCAAACACCCCGCCGACGCTGGCGACGAAGATCGTGCCGTCCGGCAGCATCGTGGTCGAGCCGTTGCCGAACTCCGTATTCGACAACCCCTGCGCCGCGCCGAAGCTTTGGAACTCACGCGTCTGCGTATCGAGCCGCCACAGACCGACGTCGCCGACCAGCCACAGATGGCCGAGCGAATCGACCCTCAGTGCATTGATGTTGACGCCGAGACTCTGCTGCCGCATGTCGATGCTATCCAGCAGCTCGGCATGACCGGCCATATAGCGATAACGCTCCAGCGTGCCGCCGGAGTCCAGCCAGAAATCCGTACCGCCGAAGGCTATCGTATCGACCGGCCGCAGCGGCACGCCGGGAACGGCCACCAGTCGTTGCGCCGTTTCGTCCAGCCGGAACAGGCCGCTGCCGTTGGCGTACCACAGGCTGCCGTCATGGAAATGCAGTTGGTCGGGCACCAGCGTATCGCCCGAGCGCCCCTGCACGCGCCGGATCGAGAAATCGTCAGGATCGATCACGAACACGCCTTCGCGCCAGGACAACAGGTACACCCGCTTGTCGTCGTCGACATTCACCGAAATCGGACGCGGCGCACCCACCTTGTCGAGATCAAGCCTGCGCTGCTTGCCGTGGTCGTAGACATACACGACGTCTGCCGCGATGACCCACAACCGACCACGCGCATCCTCGGCCATCGAGGTGATCATGCCGCCGAGGTCGCGCAGCACGTGCGCCGCCTTGCCGGTGGTGATATCCAGCTTGTCGACCCAGCCGGCGAAACCACCTACCCAGATCTGGCCATCGCGGCTGGTGGCCACGGTGATTACGCCGGTCTGCGCCAGGCTGTCCGGGTCATCGGGAATATGCGTGTAGCGGACGAAGTCATTCCACGCCGGCGGCAGGTAGCCCAGATGCCCCTGCTCGAAAGCGAACCACAGGCCGCCTTCGCGATCGCGGAAAATCTGCCAGATCTGTTCGTCTGGCAGTCCACCCGGCAGCAGCGGTTCGGCGGAGATTTTCTGCAGATGGCCATTCGGCGTGCCCAGTCGGGCTCCATCGGCGCTGCTTAGCCAGAGCCGTCCCTGCGCGTCGCGGACGCTGCTGGTGATGTTCAAAGACGCCAGCTGGGCTTCGGCGAAAGGTCGCGCCACACCATCGCGTCCGACGATCAACAGGCCGCCATTGAGCACGATGCGGATTTCGCCGTCGCCCTGCTCGATGCGCCGGGCCTTGCCCGGGCTGCCGCGAAAAGCGGGATCGACTGGCACGCGCTGCAAGCGGCCATCCGGAAAGCGCCGATAAAGACCGCTGGATGCGCCGATCCACAGGCTACCGTCGGCACCGCTCATCAGGGCGCGCACCATCGGAAAGGCTTTCGCATGATCGCCGGCACCGTCCAGCGGCACGTGCTCGAAACTCTGCTGGTCCAGCCGCATGCGGTCGAGTCCGTGGGTGGTGGCGATCCACAACTCGCCATTCGCGCTGCGAGTGATGCTCCATACCTCGTCGTCCACGAGGCTCGCCGGATTCTTATCGTCATGCCGCCAATGCTGGAACCGGCCGCTGGCCTGGTCGTAGACGGCCAGGCCATTGCCGACCCCGCCCATCCAGATGCGGTCGTCGCGATCGACATACAGGCTGTACACGCCGTTCAACGGCTCGGAGGCGGGATCCGAGGTGTGCGGGAAGACCGTGAATTGCACCCCGTCGTAGCGCACCAGGCCCGGCCCCGCGAACCACATCACGCCGTGATGATCCTGCGCCACCGCAAACATGGTGCCCGTGGGCAGGCCTTCCGGCACGCCGTAGCGGCGGAACTGCGGCGTCGTCAGCATGCTGGCCGCTGGTGTAGCGGCTTGAGCCGGCACGGACGCAGCCATGTCGGCGCTGACGCTCATCCAAGAGCCCAGCAAGACCAGGATCAGCATCCTGCACACTGCGCGCGAAAGCATGCGACCCCTCCCCTGACGACAGCTAAAAATACACTACCGGCAGGCGGCACGCCTATGCCCGGTAGCCCGCGCTGCGAAGTTCGTCCGGTTCGCGCGAACAATCCGTTCGCCGCGCACGAACTGGCGCCGCCACGACCGATCGGACACACTTGCGGGCATGTCCGGGTTTCGATTCACGCTTTCTTTGTTGCCGCGTGTCGCCATCGCGATGGCCGGCCTGGCGCTGCCTGCCATGGTGGACGCCGCGACGTCGGATTACCGCTACGACAGCGTCCACAGCCAGATCCTTTTCAGCATCGACCACAACGGCTACTCGCGTCCGTTTGGACGGCTGCATATCGCGCGCGGCTGGCTGCGTTTCGATCCGGACGACTGGAGCACCGCCGCAACCGAATTGGATATCGACCTGGCCGGCGTGGACATGGGCGACGCCGAGTGGAACGCCGCTGTGCGCAAACCGACCCTGCTGGATGCCGACAAGGAACGCTACGCGCACTTCGTCAGCCGTTCGGTCGAACGCCGCGACGACAGCCACGGCGTGCTGCATGGCGATCTCACCCTGCGCGGCATCACCCGACCGGTCGAGCTGTCGTTCACGTTGAACCGGCATGCCACCACGATCTACGGCCTGCACGAGGTCATCGGGTTTTCCGCTACCACGACGCTAGACCGCACCGCGTTCGGCATCACCGCTTTCTCCAACTCGATCGGCCACAACGCCAGCCTGTGGCTGGAACTGGAAGCGATCCGCGCGGATCCGGCGCACGACCCTCAACCGGGCAAGCCCACCAAGGAGCAACCATGAGTCTGCGCAGCGACAGCCAACGCTGGGGTTCGATGGCGAGGTTCTTTCACTGGATCATGGCGCTCGGCATTCTCGGCAACGGCGTATGGGGCCTGTTGATGACCCAGATGTCGCCGTCGATGAGCAAGATCAGCGTGTACGCGCTGCACAAGTCGATCGGCCTGACCGTGCTCGCACTGTTCCTGCTACGCCTGCTGTGGCGGCTGTTCGACCGGCGCCCGCCGGACGAACCGGCCCCGCAATGGCAGCAGCTGGCCGCGCACGTCACGCATGGCGTGCTGTATGTGCTGATCGCGGCGATCCCGCTCAGCGGCTGGCTGTTCAACTCGGCGCATGGCTACCCGCTGCAGTGGTTCAAGCTGTTCAGTGTGCCCGCGCTGGCGGCGAAGAACGACGACCTGGCACACCTCGCGCACAGCGCGCACCTCTACCTGTTCTGGTTGCTGATGCTGGTGCTGGTGGCGCATGTCGGCGCAGCGCTGAAGCATCACTTGATCGACCGCGACAACGTCTTGCGTCGGATGCTGCCGTTTGGCCGTCCGCGCAATCGTCACTGATTCTTTCATTCCCCCGGAGTATTCCGCATGAAACTCGCATCGATGAAAAACGTCCCGCACGCCCTGCTCGCTCTTGCACTCGCCCTGCCGTGCGTCGCTGGCGCCGCCGACTACACCGTACAGCCCGCCACGAGCACGCTGGGCTTCAGCAGCAGTTTTCAGGGCGGTGCGTTCAACGGCAGCTTCGGCAAGTGGACCGCGGCGATCAGCTACGACGCGGCACATCTGGCAACCTCTAAGTTCGATGTCAGCGTGGATCTGGCCAGCGCGAAGACTGGCGACAAGGACCGCGATGGCGCCCTGCCCGGCAACGACTTCTTCAACGTCGCGAAATTTCCGCAGGCGCATTTCGTCACCACGGCGTTCCATCAGAACGGCGCGCAGGTCATTGCCGACGGCAACCTCACCCTGCGCGGCGTGACCAAGCCGGTCAGCCTCGTGGTGGTGTTTAAGCCGCAGGGCGGCGGTGCCACGTTGGACGTGACTGGCGCGGTGAAGCGGTTGGATTTTGGGGTGGGTACCGGGGACTATGCGGATACTTCGGTGATTGGGGCTGAGGTCAAGGTGACTGCGCATTTGGTGCTTGCGGCAAAGTAGTTTGCCGCTCGCGCGCGGACGATTTGTGAATGTGACATTCGTCGCGCGGTGATTTGCCGTTTATCTGGGCGCAAGGCTTTCACGCTCCTGCGGAGGGCGCGTCACTTTCTCTTGCGTGCTCAAGAGAAAGTAACCAAAGAGAAGAGCACTCTGCTTGGCGCTTTCCGGCCATCCATGGCTGGAAAGTCCGTGAGGCGTAGCCGGGCTTTTCGACAAGGCCTCCTGCCCTGGCGAAAAGGAGTCGGCATCCCTGCCGACTCCCCTAGTTGGCCCTATCGTCCACGCCTCACCGCCGCACAGGGGCCCTGAGAAGAGCGGCGCGCTCTTGCGCGCAGAGGCACGTCAAAAGCAACTGCAAAGTGCAAGAACAAAGTGCAATTTCAAGTTGCACAACTTTGCTTTGGCTTCTGCGCGCAGGAGCGCGCCGTTCTTAACGGGGCCCCGTTTGGCGCGGCGGGCAGGTGGAAGAAAGGCCGCAGGCTGGCTCGCAGGGATGCGAGCCAGTTTTTCGTCAGTGCACGGATGTACTGTCGAAAAACCCCGTAATCCGCCCGCGCATTCGAAGGGCAGAATGCCCGCAGAACACACCATCCGGGGTGCCCTTTCTCTTGCCTTCTTCTCTTGACTCCGGGCTTCGTGCCCTACGCCCTTCGGGCCAGCTTCGCTGCTCGCTCGCGCTCCAAGTGCGAGCGTGGGCAAGCAAAGAGAAGAAGGTCGCTCGCCGACAGGCGAGCGAAACCCCTCCATAAACCATCAAACAGCGCGGCAAGAAAGGGAACCCTCTAGCGCAGCTAACCTGCGAGAAACGTGCGCACCGCCCCCGCATCAAACGGCCAATCCAATTCGCGCCCATCGCGCGCATCACGCAACACCGGCACCCGCACCCCGTAGCGCTGCTCGAGTTCCAGCGAATCATCCACCCACACGCTATCGAAATCCGGCGCGCGTGCCTCCGCCAGCACGGCCAGTGCCTGGTCGCAGAGATGGCAATAGTCACGCTGGTAGAGGATCAGATCAGCCATGGTCACGGCGGTTCGGCAGTAAGCGTTTGGGCGACAGCGTAGAATAGCCGGCCTTATCTTCTTCGTCAGTGCAGAACCATGGCCGTCAGCGTTTTCGACCTTTTCAAAATCGGCATCGGCCCTTCGTCGTCGCACACGGTGGGCCCGATGCGCGCGGCGGCGCGCTTCGCCGAACGTTGGCTGCAGGAGAAGGATGTGCTGGAACGCGTGACCCGCGTGCGGGCGGAGCTCTACGGTTCGCTGGCGATGACCGGCCGCGGTCACGGTACAGACAAGGCGGTGCTGCTCGGCTTCGAAGGCGAACACCCGGACAGCGTCAATCCTGACGCGATTCCCGAGACGCTCGCGCGCATCCGCGGTACGCACCGCCTGCGCGTGCTCGGCCGGCATGAGATCGAGTTCGAGGAAAAGCGCGACCTGGTGTTCAACAAGCGCCAGAAGCTGCCGTTTCACACCAATGGCATGCGCTTCTCCGCCTACGACGCCGCCGGCAACGAGCTGGCCACGCGCGACTACTACTCGGTTGGCGGTGGCTTCGTGGTGAATCACGACGAGGCGGCGGAAGATCGCATCGTTGCCGACACCACCGAACAGCCGTATCCGTTTTCCAGTGGCGACCAGATGCTCGCGCTGTGCAAGAAGCACAAGCTCAGCATCGCCCAGCTGATGCTGGCGAACGAACAGGTGTGGCGCAGCGAGGCGGAGATTCGCGCCGGCTTGTTGACGATCTGGAAGGCGATGCAGGACTGCGTCAATCGCGGGTTGCGCTCGCCCGGCGTATTGCCCGGCGGGCTTAAAGTGGCACGCCGCGCACCGGCCATGGCCGACGAATTGCGCAGCCAGCCCGAGGCGGCGCTGAAGGATCCGCTGACCATCCTCGACTGGGTGAACCTCTACGCGCTGGCAGTGAACGAAGAGAACGCCGCCGGCGGTCGCGTGGTCACCGCACCGACCAACGGCGCCGCCGGCATCGTGCCGGCCGTGCTGCATTACTACGATCGCTTCTGCCCGAAATCGAGCGATGACGGCGTGGTCGAATTCCTGCTCACCGCCGGCGCCATCGGCATTCTCTACAAGGAGAACGCCTCGATCTCCGGCGCCGAAGTCGGCTGCCAGGGCGAAGTCGGCGTGGCCTGCTCGATGGCCGCCGGCGGCCTGACCGCCGCGCTCGGCGGCAATGTGCTGCAGGTGGAGAACGCCGCCGAGATCGGCATGGAGCACAACCTCGGCCTCACCTGCGACCCGATCGGTGGCTTGGTGCAGATTCCCTGCATCGAGCGCAACGCGATGGGCTCGGTGAAGGCGATCAACGCCAGCCGCATGGCGCTGAAGAGCGACGGCAAGCATCGCGTGTCGTTGGACAAGGTGATCAAGACCATGCGCGACACCGGGCGTGACATGAAGGACAAGTACAAGGAGACCTCGCGCGGTGGTCTCGCGGTCAACGTGATCGAATGCTGAGCGCGAGCTCGACATAACCATCTCACCGCTCGCCGGTTCACGGCTCGCCCTCAACGTGATCGAATGCTGAAGCGGTCAGCCTAGGGAAACCCCGTATTGCCGCGCATGCGCGAGATCGGCTCAGATGAAGGAACCCGATTTCCCTTCGTCGCGAGCCTCTCATGTTCCCCGTCGATTCCAGCGCACCGACCCGTTACGTTCCGCCTCCGCCGCCTCCACCGCCGCCGCCGGTCGTGGTCAAGCCGAAAGACACGGTGGAGAGCATCGCCAAGACCTACCAGGTCACCTCGGAAGAGCTGGCGCGCACCAACAACATCACCACCACGACCGCGCTCACGCCCGGCCAGCAGCTGAAACTGCCGGCCAATGCGGTGCAGCCCGCCCACGCTGAGGCGCCGCCGTTGACGCCTCAGCAGACCACCGATGCGGCTGCCAAGGCGTACACGCAGGCGCTGAGCAACCGCACTACGGCCCTGCAGAATGCGCCGCACAACATGGGCGTGCGCAGTGAAGTGCAGCAGGAAGAGGGCGCGCTGGTCGACCAGGCCAAGACCACCTTCGACAATGCGGTGAAGGCCGAGATCGCCGGCAACGTCGCGCAGACTAACAGCGCAACGCCGCCGCAGTTCCGCACGCCCGAAAGCCAGCTGATCCAGCAGTACGGCGACCAGATCGCCGGCCGCTACACCGATCCCGCGATCAAGAGCGAGGTCACCAGCACCGTCACCACTTATCAGGTGCAGACCCAGGCCCAAAGCCTAATTCCGCAATACTCCGGCGCGCCGATCAGTGCCGCCGACAAGCTCAAGGGCATCGACCTGCAGGGGCAGCCGCAGGCGGTGGTCGACCAAGTGCTGGCGGATCCACAGGTGCAGCAGTGGATCAAGCAGGCTGCCACCGACATCGGCAAGCCCTACGACGGCATGGGCAATGACAAGATTCCCTACGCCTATGACCAGGCCAACGATGCATCCGGCAATCTCGCGCAGGCCACCGATGGCCTGCCGCCGCCGCTGGCAACGGCGCTGACCCAGGCCAGCATGCCGACGATCCAGAAGATCTCGCAGCTGGAACTCGGCTACGAAGGCAGCATGGTGCCGTTCGACAGCGTGCAAAGCGTGCTCGCCGGCCTCGGCAACAGCGATCAGGCCAACGCCGTGGTTCAGCAAGTGGCCTCGGCCTACGCGGACAACCCCGGCGCAGTGGGCTTCCTGACCCGCGGCGGCAACACCAGCGAACTGGAAAGCACCATCGTCAACAGTCCCGGCTACGGCTCCGCCGGCAATCCCTCGTTCGCGATCGCGCTCGGCAATGAGCTACAGGCGCGTGGCCAGACGGATAACGCCAATGCAGCGCTTGACGCGGCCGCGCAGGGCGTGCACGACTACCTCGCCAACAACGGCGGCAGCCCGCTCAAAGCCTACGACGCAGCGCACAGCGCGGCCAGCGCGAAAGACCAGCAGCTGGCCGAATTAATGTCCAAGGCCGGGCCGCTCACCGACGCGCAGAAGCAAGCCTTCATCAAGGCCTATCGCAGCGATCCGGACAATGCCAAGGCGTACCAGGCGGATGCGCAGGCGGCGAAGAATCTCGCTGCCTATATGCAGACCAATCAGTCGGCGCTGATCTACGCGGCTGGACGCAACCCGAGCTCGGCACAGCAACTCTACAGCGCGATGAAGGATCTCGCGCAATCCGGCCAGGGCGTAACCGCGCTGCAATTCGCGGGCTACGTGCAGAACGATTCGGCTGCCTCGAAGGCCTTCAGCAAGTTCTCCGATTACCAGGGCACCTTCCTGCCCGAGGCACTGGAATCCGCGCAGGGCCAGTTGCTGGTCCAGGACGGCGGCGACACCAAGAGTGCCGGCAGCCAATTGCTCGAACTGGCCGATCCGGTGTTCAAGAGCTCGGACGGCTGGGACCGCCTCAAGGCGGGTTATCAGGCGCTGGCCAATGGCGATACCAAGCTGTTCAACGCGGCGGAATTCGCCGAGGACTACCAGAAGCTTGGCGCGGCCGGTAAGGGCTGGGCGGTCCTCTCAGTGATGACCAGCAGCCTCAATGGCGCCAATGCCGATCAGATCAGCGAGATGCTCAATGGCTTCGCGACTGCCGGCGGCAGCATCGACGAAGTGGGCACCGGCGCCGTGCAGGCGCTTGCCGATGCCGGCAAGTTCGGCGCCTTCACCGCCAGCGCCGATGCGATGGCCAAGTTCACCGCCAAGTTCGTGCCGGGCCTGGCCGTGGTGGCCAGCACCGCCGCGTTCGCCTCGGACTTCAGCAAGGCGGCCAAGGGTAATCCGGCGTATGCCCTCGCGCTGGCCGGCGATGTTTTCTCGGTGCTCGGCAGCGTGATGGAAACCACCGTGGTCGGCGAAGTGCCCGGAGCCGTCGTGCAGGGCATCGGCTTCCTGCTGTCGGCACCATTCGAACTGGTCGGCAGCCTGATCGAGGGCAACAAGGAGCAAAAGGAATTCCAGGAAGAGCAGGTGAAGTACCTGCAAGCCGCTGGCATCGACAAGGAACAGGCCGAGGCACTGGCAACGGACGGCGACGCGATCAACGCGGCCGCCAAGCAGCTCAACCTGAGCCCGGAGCAAGCACAGCAGGTGCTGGCCGATCACCCCGAAGCATTCGGCCAGGGCGCCGGCTACACGCAGGGCGTGCTCGACGTGGTCAAGGCCTGCCAGATCAAGCCCGCCGACGTGGATGGGTTCCTTGGTGCACTAATCAAGGACGATCCGAACTATCTCAGCGATTTCTTCAACCAGCGCGTCGCCGCCAGCAACAGCCCGACCACCCCGTTGAGCAACAGCGACAATCTGGTGGACCAGATCGGTGGCGGCCGTTATGCGAATGCCAAGGCCTTCGTGCAGGCGCATGCACCAGACGTTTTCAGCGCGGACGGCACCGCGCGTCGCCAGGCCGACCGTGATTACGAAATGGTGCTGTCGACCGGCGGCGGCACGCAGCAGGAAGAGATCGGCAATCTGCTGAAAAGCAACCATAACGTTGCCTATCAGGCCGAGGTCGTCAAGGTGATGAAGGACAACAACACGCTGAACAATTGGGTGCAGCAGATCAGCACGCAGTACGGCTTCAACGGCTGGCCGCAGGCTGCGCGGAGCGCGATCCTGGCCGCGCAGGGTGCGGGCGTGGTCAGTGCCGAACAGGCGCAGACTTACCTCAATCAGCTCGGCCGCACATGATCCAGGGCCTTAACTGACTCGCATGGACGCACGTCGGTGGCGCTTGCCGCCCCGGCGCGCGTCGAGTGACGACTCTCGGCAAATAGCTGGTCGGTGGAACCCGAATGGTGCCTGACAGATGTCGGGCTATGCGCCATGGATCGGACACGGCGTGATCGCACGCGATGAAAGCTCGGCGTGACATGCCGGCAGGTCTTTGCGACTATCGAGCTCTTTAAGTTTGTGACGGCCTACGCGGCCGCCCGGGAGCATCGATGTCCAGTCAGTCCCCCATTCGCCGCGACGTCGGCCCATTCGCGCTCATGCTTACCGGCCTGGGCTCGATCATCGGCTCCGGCTGGCTGTTCGGCGCGTGGCGCGCGGCGGGTCTGGCCGGGCCGGGCGCGATCTGGGCCTGGGTGCTGGGCGCGGCAATCATCCTGACCATTGCGCTGACCTACGCCGAGCTGGGCGCGATGTTTCCCGAATCCGGCGGCATGGTGCGCTACAGCCATTATTCGCACGGTTCGCTGGTCGGCTTCATCGCCGGCTGGGCGAACTGGATCGCGATCGTCTCGGTGATTCCGGTCGAGGCCGAGGCATCGGCGCAATACATGTCAGGCTGGAAGTGGCAATGGGCGAAGGATCTCTACGTATCCGCGCCGGGCGGGCACGGCGAGCTGTCGCACCTCGGCCTGGTGATTGCGGCGGTGCTGGTCGTCATCTATTTCCTGCTGAACTTCTGGAGCGTGAAGCTGTTCGCGCATTCCAACACCGCGATCACCGTGTTCAAGCTGGTGGTGCCGGCGGCCACCGGCCTGTTGCTGATCGCCAGCGGCTTCCATCACGAGAATTTCGTGGTCGGCATTCATGGTGGCACGCACGTGATGGATTTCGCGGCGATCCTCACCGCGGTGGCCACCGCCGGCATCGTCTTCAGCTTCAACGGTTTCCAGAGCCCGGTGAACCTAGCCGGTGAAGCGCGAAACCCCGGACGCAGCATTCCGTTCGCGGTGATCGGCTCGATCCTGCTGGCCACCATCGTTTACGTCATCCTGCAGGTAGCCTACATCGGCGCGGTGCCGCCCGACCTGCTGGCCAAGGCCGGCTGGCACGGCATCGATTTCAGTTCGCCGTTCGCCGACCTGGCAAAAATCCTCGGCCTGTTCTGGCTGGCCAATCTGTTGTTCCTTGACGCCTTCATCAGCCCCAGCGGCACCGGCATGACCTACACCGCCACCACCGCGCGCATGATTTACGGCATGCAGCGCAACGGCACGCTGCCGGAGATACTCGGCAAGGTGCATCCAAAGTGGGGCGTGCCGCGCCCGGCGATGTGGCTGAACCTGGTGGTGTCATTCCTGTTCCTGTTCTTCTTCCGTGGCTGGGGCACACTAGCGGCGGTGATCTCGGTGGCGACGATCATCTCCTACCTCACCGGCCCGGTCAGCGCGATGACGCTGCGCCGCACCGCGCCCGACCTGCATCGCCCGCTGCGGATCGCCGGCCTGCCGATCCTGGCCGGCGTCGCCTTCGTGATGGCGACCGAGCTGCTGTATTGGGCGAAGTGGCCGCTCACCGGCGAGATCATCTTGCTGATGGTGGTGGCACTGCCGGTTTACCTCTACTACCAGGCCAAATCCGGCTGGCACGATTTCGCGCGGCAGATGCGCGGTGCCTGGTGGCTGGTGATCTACCTGCCCACGATCGCCGCGCTGTCATGGGGCGGCAGCACGACCTTCGGCGGCCAGGGCTACCTGCCCTACGGCTGGGACTTGGTCGTGGTCAGTGTCGTCGGCCTGGTGTTCTACGTGTGGGGCGTACGCGCGGGCTGGCGCACGCCATCGGTGGAGACCGCGGAAGCGGAGGCGCACGCCGAACAGCATGCGCAGCGATGAAGCGAATGGATCAACACGACTGACAGGGGAAATCGATGACACCGTTTTTGTGGTTCAGCCTTTCGCTGAGAATCATCGGCGCATGGACGATTGTCACAGGCCTCGAATACTTCGTAAGCGGCTACAACGTATTGCAAGGCTTCTACGCCACAGGACTTTCTTCCTGGGCAAACTTCAATCAGGGTATCGCTCATCTGGCGATTGGTTTGGTCCTAGTCAAATTCGCGCCGATGCTCGCGGCGATGGTCTATGCGACACCCACGACGCAACGGCCGGGTCCGGAAGAAGAGACGGACGTCACCTAACCCAGACTGTCGCCAGATAAATTCGACAGCTGGCGCAAGCTCACCCTGCTGAAGCGCACTCCGTCGCACGCTTCAGCCACTGCTGCCGTTCGCGCTCGTTACGAGTGAGTGCGGCGGCCTGCTCGAACTCGCTGCGCGCCTCATCGTTGCGGCCGAGCTTGGCCAGCAGGTCGCCGCGCACGCCGGGTAGCAGGTGATAGTTCGCCAGCGATGCTTCCGCGCGCAAGGCATCCACGCGTTCCAACCCCGCCGCCGGGCCGAACGCCATCGATAGCGCGACGGCACGATTGAGCTCAACCACTGGCGAGGGCGAGACCTCGGCGAGCACCGCATACAGCGCGGCAATCCGCGCCCAGTCGGTTTCACCGGCGCTGCGCGCACGCGCGTGGCAGGCGGCGATGGCGGCCTGCAGAACGTAGGGGCCAGGTGCGTTGCCCAGGCGCTCGGCGCGTTCCAGTGCAGTGAGTCCGCGGCGGATCAGCATGCGGTCCCAGCGCGCACGGTTCTGCTCCGGCAGCAGGATCGGTTCGCCATCGGCGCCGGTGCGCGCAGGCAGGCGCGAAGCCTGGATCTCCATCAGCGCAACCAGGCCGTGCGCCTCTGGCTGTTGCGGCACCAGTTCGGCGAGCACGCGACCGAGCCGCAGCGATTCCTCGCACAAGGCGGGACGCATCCAGTGGTCGCCCGAGGTCGCCGCGTAACCTTCGTTGAAGACCAGGTAGATCACCTGCAGCACGGCCGCCAGGCGCGCATCGAATTCCTCGCCACGCGGCACCTCGAACGGCACCTCGGCATCGGTGAGCGTGCGCTTGGCGCGCACGATGCGCTGGGCGATGGTCGGCTCGGGCACCAGGAAGGCGCGTGCGATCTCGTCGGTGGTCAGGCCGCCGAGCAGACGCAGGGTGAGCGCAACGCGCGCCTCGAACGACAGCACCGGATGACAGGCGGTGAAGATCAGCCGCAAGAGATCGTCGCCGACCGGATCGTCGAGCACGTCGATCAGCTTGTCGCCGGCGTTTTCCTGTTCCATGTCGAGTTCGTAGCCGAGCTGCTCGTGCTTGCGGTCGAGCAGCTTGAGTCGACGAAGCCGGTCCAGCGCGCGGCGCTTGGCGGTGGTCATCAGCCAGGCCCCCGGATTGTCGGGGACGCCGGCCGTTGGCCAGCTTTCCAGCGCGGCGACCAGCGCGTCCTGCGCCAGATCCTCAGCCACGCCGACGTCGCGAACCATCCGCGCCAGCGCGGCGATGATCTTCGCCGATTCGATCCGCCAGACTGCATTGATCGCACGCTGAACCTCCGCACTCATTGCGGCTGCCTCGCGTGCTTACGAGCCCGCGCAAGGCCGCGGGTGCGGCCTTGCAGGTCGTCGATCCGCGCGAAGCGCGCGCGTGTTGGCTCAGGTGGATCCTTCTTCGGCATTGACGAACCACGGTGTTCCGAAACGGTCCACCAGCATACCGAAGCGCGGCGACCAGAAGGTCTCCGCGATCGGCATTTTGACTGTGCCGCCTTCGGCTAGCGCCTTGAACAGGCGCTCGGCTTCGGCGATGGTCGATACGCCCAACGACACCGAGAAGCCTTGCGGTACCTCGTAGGTGCCGGGCGGGCAGTCCGAGCCCAGCAGTACCTGGTCGCCCACTTCCAGCCGCACGTGCAGAAGCAACTGGTCGGTCATGCCGGGCATCTGCTGCCCGGTCGGTGCCTCGGCGTTGCTCATCTTGAGCGTGATCTTGCCGCCGAAGGTCTGCTCGTAGAACTTGAACGCTTCGTCGCAGTTGCCGTCGAAGAACAGATAGGACTGGATTTTCATGATGACGCCTCGTGTCGGATAGCCGTGGGTTCGGGCCGACATCGTCGCGCATGCTGGTGTGCGATGCGGCCTCTATGGACACGACGAGCGTGACAAGGCCGGATCGACAACCTATCGAAAATATTTTGGGTTCACCGAGACCAACGGCACGAACGCCGGATGGCGCGCCTCAGATCAGCGCCAGCACATCGCCCAGCAACGCCTGCGCGGTCACTTCCGGCCCCGCGCCGGGCCCTTGGATCACCAAAGGCTGCGTGTTGTAGCGCGTGGTAGTAAGGGCGAACTGGTTGTCGGTGCCGTACAGCCGCGCGGCGGGATGGCTCGGCGCCACTTCGACCAGGCCGACGCGGGCATGGCCGCGCTGGTTGAGTCGAGCCAGGTAGCGCAGCACGTGACCGCGCGCGGCGGCCTCGGCATGCCGCGCGGCGAGCGGGGCGTCGAGTTCCTCCAGCCGGGCCAGAAAGGCTTCGGCGTCCAGCTCGCGCAACGCAGCCGGCACCAGGCTTTCCACTTCCACTTCGTCGGCATTGAGCGCGAAGCCGGCGGTGCGGGCAAGGATCAGCAGCTTGCGCGCCACGTCGGCGCCGGACAGGTCGGCGCGCGGATCGGGCTCGGTATAGCCGAGGTTGCGAGCCTCGCACAGCACGGCGGAGAACGGCCGACTGCCATCGTAATGATTGAACAGGTACGACAGCGTGCCGGAAAACACGCCTTCGAGAGTGAGCAGGCCGTCGCCACAATCGCGCAGCCGGCGCAGCGTGGACAGCACCGGCAGGCCGGCGCCGACGGTAGCGGCATCGCCGTAGCGCGCGCCGCCGTCGATGGCCGCCTGCAAGCTGCGCCAGCCGGCCAGTTCGCCGCCGGCCAGGGATTTGTTGGCGGTGACCACGTGATAACCCTGCGCCAGCCATTCCGCGTGCCGCGCCGACAGCGCCAGGCTGGCGGTGGCGTCGACGATGACCTTCGCGGTCGCCTGGCTGGCATCCAGCGCGGCGAGCAGGGCCGCATCATCGCGCGCATCGCCCTGGCTGTTGAGCTGTTCGCGCAAGCTGCGGCTGGCCAGGCTGGCGGCGTCGGTATGCTGCCGACGCGAGTTGGCCGCACCGACTAGCCGGATACGCACGGCCGCCGGCGTGTTGAGCAGCTTCAGTAAGGCACCGCCGACCACGCCGGTACCGAGCAGCACGATCGCGATCGAGCGAGCCGGGCGCGCGTCAGCTCCGGCCGGATGGCTGACGTTCTGGCTTCCGTTCCGCGGCGTCAGCACGGCGCTCATGCATGGACCCGGCGTTTAGGGCTGACCACGGCGGCGGCACGTGCGAGCGCGGCATCCAGGTCGCGCAGCAGATCGTCGCCATCCTCGATGCCGACCGACAGTCGCAGCAGGCTATCGGAGATGCCGGCGGCGCGACGCGCCTCCACCGCCATCGAGGCATGCGTCATCGAGGCCGGGTGCGCGATCAGGCTTTCCACGCCGCCGAGCGATTCGGCCAGGGTGAAATACTCCAAGTCGCTGACGAAGGCCTCGATCTGGGTGAGGTCGCCGACCAGGTCGAAGCTCAGCATGGCGCCGAAGCCCTGCTGCTGACGCGCGGCCAGGGCGTGGCCCGGATGCTCGGCGAGGCCGGGGTAGTAGACCTTGCTCACGCTGGGATGGGCGTCCAGGCGCTCGGCAATGCGGATCGCGTTCTCCTGATGCTGGCGCAACCGCACGCTCAAGGTACGCAGGCCGCGCAAGGTGAGATAGCTGTCGAACGGCGCGCCGGTGAGGCCGTTGCAGTTGGCCCACCACTTCAGCTGGTCCGCCACCGCCGCATCGCGTGCCACCACGGCGCCACCGACCACGTCGCTATGACCATTGATGTACTTGGTGGTGGAGTGCACCACCAGGTCGGCACCGAGCAGCAGCGGCTGCTGCAGCGCCGGCGACAGGAAGGTGTTGTCCACCACCACCAGCGCGCCGATCGCATGCGCGGCCTGCGCCACATGGCGGATGTCGGTAATGCGCAGCAAGGGATTGGACGGCGTTTCCACCCAGACCAGCTGCGGCTTATTCGCCAAGCCTGCGGCCAGCGCGGCGGCATCGGTGAAATCGACGAAGTCGACGCTGAAGCGACCCTTCTTCGCCCAGGCATCGAGCAACCGCCAGGTGCCACCGTAGCAATCGTGTGCGGCGAGGATCTTCGCGCCGGCCGGCACCAGTTCCAGCGCCAACGCGACGGCCGACATGCCGCTCGACGTGATCACCGCGCCGGCACCCTGCTCCAGTTCGGTCAACGCGTTGCCGAGCAGGTCGCGGGTGGGGTTACCGCTGCGCGAGTAGTCGTACGTGCGCTTGCCGCCCAGGCCGTTGAAACTGTAGTTGCTGGACAGGTGCAGCGGCGGCGCCACCGCGCCGTGCTGGGTGTCGCAGTCGATGCCGGCGCGTACTGCGCGGGTCGTGCTTTTCGAGCTATGGGGAGCCGAGTCGCTCATGGGGAATTGCTCCGTAGGTTCCAATGTCGGGATCAGGTCAGGATCAGGTCAGCGCCTGGCGCAGCAGCGGCGCCAGTTGCCGGTGTTCCTTGAGAAAGCCGTCGTGGCCGTAGGCCGACTCGACCACCTCGAGGGTGGCCGGGCCATGTAGCCGACGTTGCAGTTCGCACAGGTCGGCCAGCGGCACCAGTCGATCGGACGGAAAACCGATCAGCGTCGCCAGCGTGGTCACTTGCTCGGGCTGCACGTCATGCAGGTCGATCGATTCGGACAGGCCGAGGAAGCGCTCGGCGTCGAAGCGCTCGACGAAGCTGCGGCCCGCGTGCTGCAGGTAATCCTCGACCGGGAAATGGAAGCGGCCGTCGCGGAATTCCGGCGCGCCGCCGAAGCGGCTGGCGAATTCCTCACCGCCGCGATACGTGGTCATCGCCAACTGGCGGGCCAGCGCCAGCGCCTGGTCAACTTCGCCGGTAGCCTGGCCGAGCCGCACGATCTGCCGCTGAATCGAACGCTGCGCGGTAGCCAGCGGATGGGCGCGGTGGGCGCCGGCCAGCAGCACCAACCGCTGCAGCAATAGCGGGTGCCGCGCGGCGAAGGCCAGCCCGACCATCGCGCCGTAGGACGAACCGACGAAAGCATGCACGCGGTCGATCCGCAGCGCTTGCAGCAAGGCGGCCAAGGCATCGGCCTGATCCTCGCTGGACACCGCGTCGGCATTCAGTTCGGTCGGGGTCAGCCAGTCGATCGCCAGCACGCGATACCGCTCAAGGTCGATCGCGGCGCCCTCGCCGACCAGGGTCTGCCACCAGCCGGCGCCTTCGCCATCGATGCGGACCACGTCGCGGTCGGCCGAGATACCGCCCTGCACGATCACCGTAGGCGCATCCGGCGCGCCGCACCACAGGTAGCGCACCTCGAGCGTGCTCGGACCCTTGCCGTACTTCGCGCTCAGCGTGAGCCGGCGGGTGCTGCGCTGGGCGGTGAGATCGGCGCGGGCCGGCTCGCGCACCGCCGCGCCGCGCGGACGAGCCTGCGATGCCACCGAGGGAAGGCTGGAGACGAGTTGCGGCTTGAAGGTCATGCGATGGCTCCGGTAAGCATCGCCCCTGCGAAGAACCGGCATCGATCGTCGGACCCGTCGAGCAGCGGACGCTGCGTCACGGACGACGACCCATCTCTCGGTTCGGCGCCGTTGGGCGCCTCCGCAGGAGTTGGCACCATGACGAGGATCTCGGTAGCAAGATTCCCGCAGGTTGCCCCGGCTTCAAAGGGCCTGTCCCTCAGCCGGTCTCGATGAGTGAAACCGACTCTAGTCGCGCCAGATCAGCATGTCAATAGACGTTTAGACATCTAAACGTATAAACGCTCAATTATTTTGATGCCGTGGCACAGCACTTGAACCTCGCGCAGAAAGACTTCCATACGTCCAGACGGCATAGGTAGGAATGGCTCCGCAACAGGCCTCAGTGCCCGCCGAACGGCACGCCGCGCACCCCTGCGTAGATGTCATCCAGGCGCTTGAGCGTATCCAAGGCCACGACTCCGCTGAGCCTGATCGGGGTGCCGAGATGCAGCACGCCATCTGCTTGTCCGCGGTACGCCGGCCAATGCGGCAACCCGTCGCCGTTTGGATCGCCCGACTTGATGAAATTCACCCAGTAGCCGGACATCGCCGTCGCCAGTTGGCGATCGGCGAGTGTCCAGCGCCAGCCTTCTTGATCGAGATGATCGAACACGTACCAGAGTTCGGCGAAATGGCTCGCGCCCCAGCCCGCATAGATCGATGTTTCCGGGAACGGCGGCCGCTGGTCGAAGGCGTAGTAATACACCGGCGCCCGTTTCCCGGCCGCCTGCAGCCGCGCCCAGGCCCACATGTCCCAGCCGAAGCGGAGATCGCGCTCGAGATCCAGCCGTGCCCGGCGCGCCTGCACGTCGGTCGCATGCGGATAGCCATCGAGCAGGGCCGGCGGCAGCGGGCCGAAGCTTCGCGCAAGATCGGCCGCGAAACTGGCCGCCTTCACCTTGGCGGGATCGAGCAGCGAACGCGCCTCGTCGGCATTCGATCCGATCAGCAGCGGAACATCGCTTTGCCGGCCGCTGACATAGGCTTCGTAAGGGCTGACCGGCAACACGTAGGGTTCGGCCACGGGATGGGTGATCACGCCCGCATCACCGCCCAGCAAGCGTTCGGCCGGAAGCCGGCGCAGTTCGGCGATCGAGGTCGCACCGAGCGACTTCGCGTACTTCTCGCCATCGCGCTCCGCGTTGGTCAGCAGATACCCCGGGGCCAGTTGGAACGGCTCGAACACGCCGCCACTTTCGCCGATGGCGCGCTGGAACAGGCCGCGTGCCTGCGGCGAGGCGATCAGCAGGCTGACCGCCATCGAACCGGCCGACTGACCGGCGATCGTCACCTGCCGCGGATCGCCGCCGAACGCCTGGATATTCCGCTGCACCCACTGCAGCGCCGCGATCTGGTCCATCAGACCGTAATTGCCGGACGAGTGATGCGGAGATTCGCGGGTCAGTTCCGGGTGGGCGAGGAACCCGAACGGCCCGAGCCGGTAGGCGACGGTCACTACGATCACGCCTTGTCGCGCCAGCCGGTCGCCTTGGTACAGCGGCATCGACGCCGAGCCATTGCTGTAGCCGCCACCATGGATCCAGACCAGCACCGGCAGCTTCCGTCCAGGCGCCTTCGTTGGCGCCCACAGGTTGAGGTAAAGGCAATCCTCGCTGGTCTTCGGCGGCGCCTCGCCGGGCATCGACACTCCTTTTTGCATGCAGGCGGGCGCGAACGTGTCCGCCTTGCGCACGCCCCGCCACGGCCGCGACGCCTGTGGCGGGCGCCAGCGCAGGTCGCCGAGCGGCGGCGCGGCAAAAGGCACGCCCTTGTAGATGTTCAATCCCTCCGCCTGAGTGCCGACGAGCGCTCCCTGTCGGGTCATGACCGACGGCGCCCGGCTCTCACCCCTGGCGCTGAAGACGGCGAACAAAAGGATCGCCAGGCAACCGTATATCCGCATGCGAAATCTCCGCGTTCGAAAAGAAAAAGTCTGCGCGGCGACGCCACGGCCGGCCAGACCGGCTCATCCCCGATCCGACCCGTTTCGTCACAAAATCCAGTGTTTGCGCGGCATGCTGGACGAGCGGGCCATCGGGCGATCAGACTTCCACGATGTCCTCGCCTCGCTCCATCAACCCTTACCTCGCCATCGCGACGTGGCCGGGATGGACGCGTGAAGCGACACTGGGTTTCATCTACTGGGTGGCGTTCCTGCTCATGCTGGAACCGGACAACCTGCTGCGCGCCAGCCAGGCCGGCCATCCGTTGCGGCTTGGCAACGAGGTAATGCGCATCCTGGTGGCCAGCCTGCTCGGCGCCGCCGTGACGCCTGCGCTGCTGACCTTCAGCCGGCGCTTCCCGATGCACGGCCCGACGCGTGTGCGCAACGCGCTGATCCATTCCGCCGGGATGAGTGGTCTTGCCCTGCTGCTCATCGTGGTGTCGTGCTTTCTCGCCGCCTGGGGCTTTTACGGCATGTGGTTGCCGAGCCTCGCCGACATCGAGTCGGAGCTTGTCAGCAACTGGCTGCTGCTGATCTACGCTCTGGCCGCCTTGACCGCACTCGCCCACGCAGGCCGATGGTTCCGGCAGCGCACAGAATCGCTCGCCGCCCCGGCGGTATCGCCGGACTATCTGACACACGTCGAGGTCAAGGCGCGGGGACGTACCCGCTTCGTTAACATCCAAGAAGTCGACTGGATCGAGACGCAGGGTAACTATCTGGCGCTGCATGTCGGCGACACGACTCACCTGATCCGCGAAGCTTCGATCGCCTTCGAAGCGAAGCTCGATCCCGTCCGCTTCCTGCGCGTGCACCGGCGCGCCATCGTCGCGCTTGATCGCATCAGCGAAATGCAGCCCGTCACCAACGGCGATGCGCTGCTGCGTCTGGCCAACGGCCAGGAACTGCGCGCGAGCCGCCGCTATCGGAAGGTTCTCGCCCAGCGATGGCGCGAACAATCGCATGCTCGCGAACATGCTGCCGACGCGTAAGAAAGATTGCCGGCATGTGGGCCTGCTAAATTGATCGCATGAAGACCGCGCTCGCTCCACCGACCCTGCCCGCCCAGCTCCAGCGCGACGGTTTCGCCTTCGTCACCGGCGACCATATGCGCGACCTGCTGGGCGCGCCCGGACTGGACGACTGGGCCGCGTTCGCCGCCAGTTGGAACGATCTCGGGCCGGATACCTACCTGGCCGCGCGCGGGCGCCAGCGGCGGCGGCGGCATGCGGTGTTTTCGGCGGACGCTGCCGGCGAGTTGCGCCGCGAACTGCATCAGCCGCATTACCAGAGCCTGCAATACAACACGCTGCAGGGCGACATCGAGCGCTGGTTCGAACCGCTGCTGCCGGCGGTGGCCGACAGCGCCAGCCTGCGGTGCATTCTAAGTTTCAGCCGGGACTTCTTCGCGACACTGGCTCCCGCCGTGCCTCACTGGCATATCGAAGTGCACCAGTTCCGCATCGAGGCGCGTGCCGGCGAAGCCGGGGAACCGACGCCGGAGGGCGTGCATCGCGACGGTGTGGATTACGTGCTGGTGCTGCTGATTGATCGCGAGAACATCGAGAGCGGCACCACCACCATCCACGATCGCGAGGGCGGCCTGCTTGGCAGCTTTACCCTCACGCATGCGCTGGATGCCGCCCTCGTCGACGACGCGCGCGTGTTCCACGGCGTCACCGCGGTCAGCGCATTCGATCCGCGGAAACCGGCGCATCGCGACGTACTGGTAGTGACGTTCAAGGCTCGGGCATAACCGCGCTCGCGGGACATCTCCGGCTCAAGCGGTGCCCGCGCATTACGCCCGCACAACGCGCACGTTACGTTGCATGCGTTACCCTGTATGCCATTCTCGTCCAAGGCCGCCCCATGTCCCTCGATTCACCACATCGCAGGGAGCGTGTTGCCACAGCTTCGTCGACGGATAGCCGTGACGAACGACTTGGCTTCAGCGGCGACAATACGTTCCAGCGCGAACTGCGACGCCGGGTGGATAGCTATTTCAAACAAAGCGGCCGCCATCCGCGCGACAGCGGCCGGATGTACCTGAAGACCGCGATCATCTTGGCCGTCTTCGCGCTTACCTATGTGGCCTTGGTGTTTTTCGCGAACAGTGGCTGGCTGGCACTACTGCTCAGCGTGGCACTGGGCATCGCGACCGCTGGCATCGGCTTCAACATCATGCACGACGGCGGCCACCAGGCTTATTCGGAGCGCCGCTGGATCAACCGGCTGATGGCACTGACCCTGGACCTGGTCGGCGGCAGTTCGTACATCTGGCAGTGGAAACATGCCCGCTTCCATCACACCTATACCAATATCGCCGGCCACGATAGCGATATCGACCTGGGCGGGCTGGCGCGCCTGTCGCCAACGCAGCCGCGGCGGCCCTGGCATCGCTGGCAACATGTCTACCTTTGGGTGCTGTACGGCGTCACCGCGATTCGCTGGCATCTATACGGCGATTTCCGCGACATGATCACCGGCACGATCGGCGAGCGTCCGTTTGCTCGACCGCGCGGCGTGGATCTGGCCGCGTTCGTGCTGGGCAAGCTCGCGTTCTTCATGCTCGCCTTTGGGCTGCCGCTGGTCTTCCATTCGATCGGCGCGGTGCTGCTGTTCTACACGGTGGTGTCGGCGGTGGCCGGCCTGCTGCTCGCGCTGGTATTCCAGCTCGCGCACGTGGTCGACGAGGCCTCCTTCCCGACGCCGGACGCACAAAGCGGCCAGATGGACACGCCGTGGGCGATCCACCAACTGGAAACCACGGTGGACTTCGCGCGCGGCAACCGCGTGCTCACCTGGCTGATCGGCGGGCTGAACTTCCAGGTGGAGCACCACCTGTTTGTGCGCGTGTCACATGTGCACTACCCGGCGATTGCGCGCGTGGTCGAGCAGACCTGCGCCGAGTTCGGCGTGGCCTACCACGCGCATCGCACGTTCGCTGCCGGCATTGCCTCGCATTACCGCTGGCTGCGCCAGCTGGGCCGGCCGGTGGTCGCACCGGTGCTGATTGGCGAACCGCTGCTGGAAACCTGAGCGCGCGACCGAGATCTGAAATGGGTTTGCGATGAATCGGCCCGGCTGCAACACTGCGCGCCACGTCGCCTGAGCGCCAGGCACGACCAGCCGCCACCGAGGGGAACTGCCCATGTTCATTGCCGCGAATATCGTGATCGCGTTGGTCGCCTTGCTGCACGTGTGGTTCCTGATCCTGGAAATGTTTCTGTGGACTAAGCCGGCGGGCCATCGCGCCTTCGGCCTTACCGCGGATTTCGCCGCGCAGAGCAAGGTGCTGGCCGCCAACCAGGGGCTGTACAACGGCTTTCTCGCGGCGGGGCTGGTATGGGGACTGCTGCTCGGCGTGGTCGGCTACGAGGTGAAACTGTTCTTCCTCGGCTGCGTGCTGATCGCCGGGGTATTCGGTGGGCTCACCGCGAGCCGGAAGATTCTGTGGGTCCAGGCGATGCCGGCGCTGCTGGGGCTGGTGCTCACGGTACTGGCCTCCGGCAACCTGGCTGCGCATGGCTGAGGCTCTGCGCGAAGCCACCGGCCCGCGCTTCGATCCGGCGCGAATGCTGCACGCGCGTGAACGCAGCTGGGCCGCGCTACACGGCATCCGCGAACGGATGCGGCCGGGTATCAGCGAAGGCGAGGCGCAGGAGATCGCGGCCCAAGTGTTCGCCTCGCTTGGTATGCAGCGGCTGTGGCATCCGACGCTCATCCGCATCGGCCCGAACACGGTCAAGAACTACCGGCAGACTTCCGACCCGGGCGTGCGGCTGGGCGAACACGACAGCTATTTCATCGATCTCGGCCTGGTGTTCGACGATCACGAGGGCGACGTCGGCGACACCTTCGTGGTCGGCCATGCCCCCGAGCGGCAGGCGTGCGCCGACGCCGCCCGCGCCTTGTTCCAGCAGGTGGCGGACGCCTGGCGCACGCAGGGCCTGAGCGGCGCGGCGCTGTACGCCTTTGCCCACGAACGCGCCGCAGCGATGGGCTGGCGCTTCAACCATGCGGTCAAGGGGCATCGGCTGAGCGATTTCCCGCACGCAGTGCACAAGGGCGGCGACCTCGCCACGCTGGACGCCGCCCCGAACAGCGGCCTGTGGGTGCTGGAGATCCAGATCGCCCACCCGACCGAGCCGTTCGGGGCGTTCTACGAGGACCTGCTGGCCGCCTGAGGCGGCACGGTCCATTGCCGGATGCCGGTCCGGCGGGCGCGGGCGCCCCTTCCCGCGCCATCGCGACGCTGACTCCAAACCACGCTATAATTAGCGGTTACCGCCGTTGTCGCAGCTGCGTGGATGTGCCCCAGGGCCGGGTTCGTGGCCCGTACATCCCGCGCTCGGCGGCGTCAGTGAACGGCCGCAGGCGGCCGCGCACGGCTTCAGCACTATCTATCAACCACGCTCGATACTTTCGGAACCACAGGTCATGGCCAGAAACAAACCACTCAACCTTTATCGCAACATCGGCATCATTGCGCATATCGATGCGGGCAAGACCACGACGACCGAGCGTGTGCTGTATTACACCGGCAAGAAGCACCAGATCGTCGACGTGCACGACACCAAGGACGGCAAGGGCTCCACCACCACGGATTACCTGGAGCAGGAGCGCAAGCGCGGCATCACCATCCAGTCGGCGGCCGTGTCCACCGAGTGGAAGGGTCACCAGATCAACGTGATCGACACCCCGGGACACGTGGACTTCACCATCGAAGTGAACCGTTCGCTGCGCGTGCTCGACGGCGCCGTGGTGGTGTTCGATGGCGTGGCCGGCGTGGAACCGCAGACCGAGACCAACTGGCGCCTGGCCGACCAGTACAACGTGCCGCGCGTGTGCTACGTCAACAAGATGGACCGCATCGGCGCCAGCTTCGGCCATTGCGTGAAGGGCATCCGCGAGCGCCTCGGCGCGCCGGCCATCCTGTGCCAGATTCCGCTGGGCAGCAGCGACGAGTTCTGCGGCATGGCCGACCTGGTCGCCAACGTGGCCTACATCTGGGCCTCCGACGACAAGGACAGCACCTGGGAAACCGTTTCCTTCGAGGAAGCCAAGAACCGTCTGAAGTTCGCCACCACCGCCGACAACGAATGGGTCGATCAGCTGCCGAAGCTGCGCGAGGAAATGCTGGAAACCGCACTGGCGATGGACGATGACGCGTTCGAGAGGCTGATCGAGACCGGCGAGCACGATCCCAAGATTTTGAAGGAATGCATCCGCAAGGGTTGCGTCACCGGCAAGCTGGTGCCGGTGTTCTGCGGTTCGTCCTACAAGAACAAGGGCGTGCAGCAGTTGCTCGACGCCGTGGTCGACTACATGCCGTACCCGGGCGAGAACGGCGGCATCTCGATGGTCGACGAGGACGGCAACGTCATCGGCGAGCAGGAAGTGCGGGACGACGCACCGGCACGCGCGCTGGCGTTCAAGGTCATCAACGACCAGTTCGGCACGCTGACCTTCTGCCGCATCTATTCGGGCGTGATCAAGAAGGGCGACACGCTGCAGAACGTCACCCGCGGCAAGAAAGAGCGCGTAGGCCGCATCGTGGAAGTGCAGGCCAACACCACCAAGGAAATCGACGAAGTGCGCGCCGGCGACATCTGTGCGTTCGTCTCGATGAAGGATACCGAGACGGGCGACTCGCTGAGCGATCCGGCCCACCCGGCCCTGCTGGAGCGCATGCGCTTCCCGGATCCGGTGATCAGCGTGTCGGTCGAGCCGAAGACCCGCAACGACGTCGACAAGATGTCCACCGCGCTCTACAAGATGGTCAAGGCCGATCCGTCGTTGCGCATGGAAGTGGACAAGGAAACCGGGCAGACCGTGCTCAAGGGCATGGGCGAGCTGCATCTGGAAATCACCATCGACCGCATGCGCACCGAGCTGGGCGTGGATGCCAACATGGGCAAGCCCAAGGTCAGCTTCCGCGAGGCCTTCGGCAAGACCGTGGAGCATGTCTACACGCACAAGAAGCAGTCCGGCGGTTCGGGCCAGTTCGCCGAAGTGAAGATGATCTTCGAGCCGGGCGAGCCGGGTACCGGTGTGGTGTTCTCCGATGAGATCGTCGGCGGCCGCGTGCCGCGCGAATACATCCCGGCCGTGGAACACGCGATCGAAGTCGAGTCGCGCCAGGGCCAGGTGGCCGGTTATGAAGTGCTGGACTTCAAGGCACGCCTGATCGACGGCAAGTACCACGACGTCGACTCCTCGGCACTGGCCTTTGAAATCGCCGGCCGCGCGTGCTTCCGCGAGGCGCAGCGGCTGTCCAAGCCGAAGCTGCTCGAGCCGATCATGAGCCTGGAAGTAGTCACCGAGGCAACTTATCTGGGCGACGTGATCGGCGACATCAACCGCCGTCGCGGCAGCATCTCCGACCAAGGCCAGAAGGGTACCTCGGCCTTCGTGCAGGGCTTCGTGCCGCTGTCCGAAATGTTCGGCTACATCAACTTCCTGCGTTCGGCCACCAGCGGCCGCGGCAACTTCACCATGATCTTCGATCATTACGAAGAAGTGCCGGCCAGCATGGTCGAGAAGCTGATGGAGAAGGAAGCGAAGTAAGCCTTCGCGACCGTTCGAGTGAAACCAGGAACCCGGAGAGCGATCTCCGGGTTCTTTTTTTGGCCGGTGCGCAGCCGGCTAGCGCGGCAGGAGCAAGCGCTCCGAATCTCGACTACGATCACCGATGGGGACTTCAGAGCGAACCATTACGATGCCGAATTCGACCTATCCACGGCCGGCGCGCAAGCGTTCGTTTAACCGTTGGTTCGCGCTGTTCCTGCTCGGCGGGATCTTCGCCTTCGCCTGCTTCGGTGGCCTGGCGCAGAAAGCGCTGGCGCCGGTCGAAGTGCGCACCCCCTGGCCGCCCGAGGTCGTGATGGGCAGCGATGGGCACGCACACCTCGCCTACGAATTGCATATCACCAACTTCTACGGCGACACCGGCGTGCTGCGCCTGAACCGGCTCGCCGTGTTTGCGGATGACTCGCGCACGCCGCTGGCCATCTTCGATGACACCGCGCTCGGCGCAATGGTGTCCCCGCATCTCGCCGAAGGCGCCAAGCCCGGCGACAACCTCGCACGCGCGCGATCGTCTTCGTCTGGCTCACGCTGCCCGACCAGCAGCCACCACCACAAACGCTGCGCCATTCCATCGAATTCGACAACGTGCATGGCGACACGGAACTGGTCGACGGTGCGCGCGTCACGGTCGATGCCACGCCGCCGGTCATCCTCGGGCCGCCGCTACGCGGCCAGTGGATAGCCACCGAAGGGCCGGGCAACTCGAATTCGCATCACTGGGGCAGCCTGGTCGCCGTGAATGGCGAGCTGACCATCCCGCAGCGCTACGCGCTCGACCTAATCGGCGTGGATGCCCACGGCCGCGTGCTCCACGCGGGCGTCGCCGACTATCGACAATCGAAGCTCGCCGACTGGGTCGGCTTCGGCACCGACGTGCTGGCGGTGGCCGACGGCATCGTGATCAGCGCGCACGATGGCGAGACCGACCGCAAACCGCTGGCCCCGCAGCCGGAACCCTCTTCACTCACCGCCGATGGCCTATACGGCAACTATGTGGTGCTGCAGATCGCGCCGCACCGCTATGCGCATTACGCGCACCTGCAGCGCGAGAGCGTCATCGTCAGAACCGGTGAACAGGTGCATCGCGGCGACGTGCTGGGCCATGTCGGCGAGTCCGGCATGTCCGGCGGCCCACACTTGCATTTCCAGGTCTCCAACGCGTCCACCTTCGAGGGTTCCGAAGGCGTGCCCTTCGTCTTCGACGCCTTTTCGTCGCTGGGCGCCTGGTCGATCACCCAGGCGATCGATCCGGATGCGAAGCTGCCGACGGTCGATGCGGCGCACAGCCAGCGCCGGCAGGCGATGCCGCTGGACAACGACCTGATTGGTTTTCCGTCAACAGTTCCACTCACGTCGAAGCCTTAACGCCTTTACCTGCAACTGTCGGGCGTTTCATCACCAGCTCGAATTCAAGCATTTGCCTCGTCTTGGATCGTCAGGCCGACACTCATCTCGGTGATGGCATTGCATGTCTTGTCAGGCGAAGGCCGCAAAGCGGACGATTCAATCGTTGATGACGCATCCTCAATAGCGGGAGCTTGAACATAGAGTAGACAGTTGCATCGCCAGCCGTACCTAACTCTCAATTCGGTGGTGTAACAGCCGTATTTGATCCAGCCGAAAAGTATGTGCGCGCATTGCGCCCAAATGCCATGAACAGAGCATAGGCTATTGCGCCGATACCCATTGAAATTCGGCCGATTTGCGCACCTATTTCTTCGGCCCCCTCATGAATGACGAAGACCGGATGCGGATCAGGAGTCAGCAATGCAAGCAGTGCCATCAATGCGAATATCGCGCTGAAACAGATGGCCACCGCATGCCCCCAACGTGCCTGGCGCCATATCGCATAGATCATCGCCAACGACAGTGCGAACTGAACAACAGCCTCCATCAGCACGCCGGCATAGTGCAGCACCGTGACTTCGCCAACCTCGACCATCTGGAACTTAAGCAGAATCTGGATAATTCCATACGCGTGGAGAAGCAGAAAAATCACGCACAAACACAATGTGAACCAAATAATGGCCGGCTTTTTTCGCATGCAATCCCTCCTGAATACCCTGATTGAAAATCATAGCGTATCGATCATTGAGACAGCCAACAGAATTGGAATCAGCCATCTTCGTTTGCTCTCGGCTTCGATAGAAAGCAGCCGTGCCGTCTCCGGATATGCCGATCCACGCTAGAATAAGAGGTTACCGCTTCGGCTTACCGTGCTCTCATGTCCAGCCACCTGCAAGAAACCCATCGTCGCCGCACCTTCGCCATCGTCAGCCATCCTGACGCAGGCAAGACCACGCTGACCGAAAAGCTGCTGCTGTTCGGCGGCGCGATCCAGATGGCCGGCTCGGTGAAGGGTCGCAAGGCGGCGCGCCATGCCACGTCCGACTGGATGGCGCTAGAGAAGGAGCGCGGCATCTCGGTGACCTCGTCGGTGATGCAGTTTCCGTACGACGGCAAGATCGTCAACCTGCTCGACACGCCCGGCCACGCGGACTTTTCCGAGGACACCTATCGCGTGCTGACCGCGGTGGACTCGGCGCTGATGGTGATCGACTGCGCCAAGGGCGTGGAGGAACGCACGATCAAGCTGATGGAGGTTTGCCGCCTGCGCGACACACCGATCATGACCTTCATCAACAAGCTCGACCGCGAGGGCCGCTCACCGATCGAGCTGCTCGATGAAGTGGAGTCGGTGCTGGGCATCGCCTGTGCGCCGCTGACCTGGCCAATCGGCATGGGCAAGCGCTTGAAGGGCGTGTACCACTTGCTGCTGGACGAGGTGCATATCTTCGAGCCGGGCAAGAATTTCACCCGGCAGGATTCGACCATCTTCAAGGGTCTCGACGCACCGGGACTGGAAGCGAGGATCGGCGATGAGGCGATGCGCGAATTGCGCGAAGAACTCGAACTGGTGCAGGGCGCCGCGCCGTCGTTCGATCTGCAAGCCTATCTCGCCGGCAAACAGACGCCGGTGTTCTTCGGTTCGGCGGTGAACAACTTCGGCGTGCAGCTGCTGCTGGATTTCTTCGTCGAGCATGCACCTTCGCCGCGTCCGCGCAGCACGCTGACCCGCGAGGTGCAGCCGGAGGAAGAGAAACTGTCCGGCTTCGTATTCAAGATCCAGGCGAACATGGATCCGGCGCACCGCGATCGCGTGGCCTTCATGCGCGTGTGTTCGGGCACCTATACCGCCGGCATGAAGATGATACAAACCCGCACAGGGAAGGACATTCGCATCGCCAACGCGCTCACCTTCATGGCCAGCGACCGCGAGATCGTCGAGACCGCCTACCCGGGCGATGTGATCGGTCTGCACAACCACGGCACTATTACGATTGGCGATACGTTCACCGAAGGCGAATCGGTCAATTTCACCGGCATCCCGAACTTTGCGCCGGAACTCTTCCGCCGCGCGCGGTTACGCGATCCGCTGAAGATGAAGGCGCTGCAGAAAGGTCTGGCCCAGCTCAGCGAAGAAGGTGCCACGCAGTTCTTCCGCCCGCTGATGAGCAACGAATTAGTGCTGGGTGCGGTTGGCGTGCTGCAGTTCGAGGTGGTCGCCTACCGGCTGAAGGACGAGTACAACGTCGACGCCAGCTTCGAGCCGGTGTCGGTGACCACCGCACGCTGGGTACACTGCGACGACGAAAAGAAACTGGCCGAGTTCCGCGAGAAGAACGCGATGAACCTCGCGCTGGATGGCGCCGGCGAACTGGTCTATATCGCGCCGACGCGGGTGAACCTGCAACTGGCGCAGGAACGCTGGCCACAGGTACGCTTTTCAGCCACGCGCGAGCACGCGGCAGCGATCGAACTGTAAACACGCGGCAACTCGACACCTGTACATCCCGGGCAAGGAACCTAAGGAGTCGCTTCGACTCCCGTTGTGCTCGAGAAAGTGCTGGCGCTGTGCGCTGCTGCTTTTAAAAGGGGGAAGTCCAAATCATGTCGTACTCGCAACTCGCCTTCACCACACCGCCGGACGCGCCCGGTTGGCAGCGTTGGCTGGTGTTCTCGCCGCTGGCGCGCCTGGTGTTTTTCACGGCGTTGGTCTGGCTCTTCATCGTCATCGGCGATCGGCTGATCGGCTGGTCGGGCTGGTACGCACCGCACGCGCCGGCACTTCGGCGCGCGGTCTGTGAAGTGGTATACCGCGCGTTGCCGGCGCTGTTCGCCTACCTGCTGCTGACGCGCCTGATCGAACAACGCCGTGCGGACGAGCTGGCACTGCGCCGGCTGCCCGCGTACCTGATCGCGGGCATCGTCGGGGGCGCCTTGCTGTTCAGTGCGGTATACGGCGTGCTGTGGCTGCTCGGCAGCTATCAGATCATCGGTACCAATCCGCATGCGGATTGGCTGCCCGCCCTGCTCACGGCCGGCGTGGGTGCGGGAGTTGGCGAGGAAATCATCACCCGCGGCGCCTTGTTCCGCATTGTCGAGGAAGGCCTGGGCACCTGGTGGGCCCTGGCGATCTCGGCGATCTTCTTCGGTGGAGCGCACATGTTCAACCCGGATGTCACGCTGTGGAGTATTGCGGCGATCGGGATCGAGGCCGGCCTGATGTTCGGCATGCTTTACCACGTCACCCGCTCGTTATGGCCGTGCATCGGCCTGCATCTGGCGTGGAACTTCACCCAGGGCACGGTGTTCGGCGTCGCCGTCTCCGGCACGCGCCCCGACGGCTGGCTGGTTTCCGCGCACAGTGGCCCGGATTGGCTGAGCGGCGGCACGTTCGGCGCCGAGGCCTCGGTGATCGCGCTGCTGGCCTGCAGTCTGTTGACCGCGAGCCTGCTGGTGATCGCCTTGCGTCGCGGCAGCATCGTGCCACCGTTCTGGCGTCGGCATCGGCGTGACCAAGTCGCTTTGGCCCAGCGCTGACAGCGGCTAATCTGTGCCGGACGACGCCCGCGATGGGCGCCGCGTGCTGATTCGTTGTCACCATCGAGCTACGGCGCCGCCATGACCCCGACCCAAGAAAACCCGACGCGCGCGAATTATTCCTGGCTGGCGAACCAGCCGATGCAGACCAAGATGCTGCTCGCCACGGGTCTGCTGATCGGCCTGTTCCTGCTGTCCAGCCTGGTCACGCTGGCGGCTCTGCGGCTACAGGAAAGCACGCGGCAGTGGTCGAGGCACACGTATGAGGTCTTGCTCGATCTGGACAAAGTCCAGCGCGCGGCACTGACCATCCAGGTCAGTGCACGCGGCTACGCGCTGGGCCTGAGCAACGACGAGCTGACGCAGTTCAACAACAGCCGCAAGGATCTGCAGCAGAGCATCGATGGGGTTCGCGAGCTGACGCGCGACAACCCGCTGCAGCAGGCACGTATCGATCGCCTGCAGCTGATGGGCGGGCAATGGGAAAGCGAGGTCACCGACATCCTGCTGACGCCACTGCAAGCGCTCGGCAATGGCGACCCGATGGAGCAGGCTGCGGCCCGGCATGCCATTCAGACCGCGTATCTCGCGCGCCGCACGGTGCGCATCAGCGATATGTCCGCGCTGCTCGACCAGATGGCCGTCACCGAGCGCAGCCTGCTCGCCGAGCGCAACAACAAGCTGGATCAGAATCTGGCACTGACCCAGTCGGTGAATCTGGGCTCGGCCGTACTCTGCATTCTCTTCGGCTGGTTGGTGATCCGCACGAACAATCAACTGATCACTCGTCCGCTGCGACGCATGAGCGGGCTGATGACGCGACTGGCCAACCATGACCACACGATCGAGATCCGCCAGTTGGAACGCAAGGACGAGATCGGCGAGATCGCCCGGGCGCTGCAGGTGTTCAAACAGATGGCGATCGACATCCACGCCCAGAACTGGCTGAAGAGCCAGACCTCGGCGATCGCGCAGAAGCTGCAGGAAGTCACCGCACAACACGAGTTCGGTCGGCAGCTGATCGCCGAGCTGGTGCCGCTGCTGCGCGCCGGCGTGGGCATGTACTACGCCTGCGATCCGGAGACCCGGCGACTCGACCTGCTGGGCAGCTATGGCCTGCGCCAGTCGTGGAATGCGCCGGAGAGCTACGTGCCCGGCGAAGGGCTGGCCGGCCAGTGCGCGCTCGAGCGCCGCATCATCACGCTGGACAATCTGCCGGCGAATTACGTGCGCATCCATTCCGGCAGCGGCGAGGCCGTGCCTACGCACCTCACCCTGCTGCCGGTGATCTATCGCGACGAGCTCACCGGCGTGCTCGAAATCGCCGGCTTCGCGCCGCTCGAACCGCTGCAACTCGCACTGCTGCAGGAACTGCTGCCGATCGTCGCGCTGACTCAGGAAAACCTGAGCCGTGCGCTGCGCACGCATGAGCTGCTGCTGCAGACGCAGGAACAGGCCGACGACCTGCGCATTTCCGAACTGACCATGCGCCAGCAGAAGGAGGTGCTGCGCGACAGCAACGATGCGCTGCATGCGAAGACCGCCGAACTGGAAGAACAGTCGGCACGACTGGTTGCTTCGGAGGAAGAGCTGCGCGTGCAGACCGAGGAACTGCAGGCTTCCAACGAAGAACTGCGCGACAAGACCGATACCTTGAACCAGCAGAAGCAGGTGCTGGAAGCCCTGCAGCGTGAGACCATGCAGAAGGCCGAAGAGCTCGCCCGCGCCAGCCAGTTCAAGTCGGACTTCCTGGCCAACATGTCGCACGAGCTGCGCACGCCGCTCAACAGCCTGCTGATTCTTTCGCGCAGCCTGGCCGACAACGACACCGGCAACCTCGACACCGAGCAGGTGGAGTCGGCGAACATCATCCACGACTCCGGCTCCAGCCTGCTGCGGCTGATCAACGACATCCTCGACCTGTCCAAGATCGAGGCGGGCAAGATGGAGCTGGTGCTCGACGAAGTGCGGTTGACCGACCTGCAACGCACCGTGCAGCGGACTTTCCTGCCGGTGGCGCAGCAGCGCGGACTGAGCTTCGTTGTGGAGATTGAGGACAGCCTGGCGCCGGTGCTGCGCACCGATGGCGCACGCCTGGAACAGGTGCTCAACAACCTGCTCGGCAACGCCTTCAAGTTCACCAGCAAGGGCGGCGTCACCCTGCGCATCGGCCGTCCGGCCAGCGACGTGCTGGTGCCGCCGATCCTGCAGGGCCGGTCGCTGATCACGATGACCGTCACCGACACTGGCATCGGCATCCCCGCCGAGAAGCAGGGTCAGATCTTCCATGCCTTCGAGCAGGTCGACGCCAGCACCAGCCGGCAATACGGCGGCACCGGCCTGGGCCTGGCGATCTCGCGGCGCATCGCCGAGCTGCTTGGCGGCGACATCACCCTGCACAGCGAAGGCGGGCACGGCAGCAGCTTCACCATCTGGTTGCCGGAGATCGTCTCGGCGGCAAGCCAGCCGGTGGCACCGCGACCGCTGCGCGAGAAATCGGCGCTGCATTCGCCGGCACTGCTACCGGAAAGCATCGACGATGACCGCGCGACGCTGCAACCCGGCGACACCACCATTCTGATCGTCGAGGATGATCCGGCCTTCGCACGCATCCTCGCCGACATGATCCATCGCAAGGGCTATCGCGTGCTCGCCGCCGCCGATGGCGAGAGTGGCCTGTCGCTTGCGCAGCAATATCGACCCACCGGCATCCTGCTCGACGTGATGCTGCCGGGCATGAACGGCTGGACCGTGATCGAACGACTGAAGGGCAATGCCGAGACACGCCACATCCCGGTGCATTTCATTTCCGCCACCGGCGAGGAAGCGCGCGGACGCGAACTGGGCGCGGTCGGCTTCCTGACCAAGCCGGTCAGCCGCGAATCGATCGGCCACGCGTTCGAACGCCTGCTGCATTTTGCCGAGGGCCATATGCGCCGCCTGCTGGTAATCGACGACGACAGCGCCTCGCGCCTGGCCGTACGCACCATGCTGCGCGACGACGCGGTGGAGATTGACGAGGCCGCCAGCGCGCAGGAAGCACTGGAAAAGACCACGGCCCACCGCTACGACTGCATCGTGCTCGACCTCGGCCTGCCCGACATGGACGGCATGGATCTGCTCGAACGCCTCGCCGCCAACGATGAGCAGCTGCCGCCGGTGGTGGTCTATTCCGCCCGCGAACTGAGCCGCGAGGAGAACCTGCGCCTGCGCCAGTTCACCGACAGCATCGTGGTGAAGGGCGCACGCTCGCCCGAGCGATTGCTGGACGAGGTCAGCCTATTCCTGCACAGCATCCAGCATGCGCCGGGCAAGGTCGCCGCGCGCCGGCCGGATAGCGGCGAACTGGCCGGCCGCAGCGTGCTGCTGGTCGATGACGACATGCGCAACCTGTTCGCGTTGTCCAAGGTGCTGCGCGGCTGGGGTCTGGTCGTCAGCATGGCGCAGGATGGGCAAAAAGCACTCAAGATGCTGGATGACAACCGTCTCGCCGACGGCGAAGCGGGCCACGCCGCACCGATCGAACTGGTGTTGATGGACATCATGATGCCGGTGATGGACGGCTACGAGACCATGCGTGCGATCCGTGCGCAGCCGCACTTCGCCACGATGCCGATCATCGCGCTTACCGCCAAGGCCATGCGCGGCGATCGCGAGAAATGCCTGGAGGCCGGCGCGAACGATTACCTGTCCAAACCGATCGACATCGACAAACTGGCGTCGATGATCCATGTGTGGCTGCAGCGCCGATGACCAAGCCGCTGGAACATCCGGCCAGTCCGTCCGAACCCGCCGACGACGGACTGGAAGACATCGAGCTGGATCTGTTCGTGCGCGGCCTGCGTCGTCGCTACGGCTACGATTTTGCGCACTACGCACCGGCCTCGCTGAAGCGGCGCGTGCGCCAATTGGTGCAGACGCATGAACTCGGCAATATCAGCGCACTGACCACCCGCGTACTGCACGACAGCGAATTCCTCGGCGCGGTGCTGCAGGGCCTGTCGGTGCCGGTGTCCGAAATGTTCCGCGACCCGGCGGTGTTCCAGGCGCTGCGCGAACAAGTGTTGCCACTGCTGGCCTCGTACCCGCAGATCAATATCTGGCAGGCCGGCTGCGCACACGGCCAGGAAGTCTATTCGCTGGCGATTCTGCTGGAAGAGGCCGGGCTGTACGACCACTGTCATATCTACGCCACCGATTTCAACGAGCATGCGCTGCGTCAGGCCCGCGAAGGCATCTATCCGGCGCGCGACGCCCAGCTGTGGTCGCGCAACTATCTCGCTGCCGGCGGGAGTCGCTCGCTCGCCGACTACTACAGCGCGCGCTACGACTTCCTCAAGCTCGACCAGCGGCTTCGCCGTAATGTCACCTTCGCTAATCACAATCTGGTCGCCGACGGCGTGTTCTGCGAGGCGCACCTGGTGCTGTGCCGCAATGTGCTGATCTATTTCTCCAACCCGCTGCAGGCGCGCACGCTGCAGCTGTTCCGCGACAGCCTGGTGCGCGGCGGCTACCTGTGTCTGGGCCTGCGCGAGCGGTTGGATTTCGCGCCTGCCGCCGTCGACTTCAGCACGGTCGACGCCGATCTGCGCATCTACCGACGCAACCTGCGCAACCACGATGCGGCGGCCTGAAGCCATCGCCATCGGTTGTTCGATGGGCGGTCTGCACGCGCTCAAGCAACTGCTCGGCGGCTTCGACGTGCGCCTGTCGCAACCGGTGCTGCTATGCAGCCATACCGGCAACACCCAGGTCGACCTGTTGTGCAGCCTGCTCGCCAGCTATTGCGCGCTGCCAGTGCGCGAGGCGCAGGAACGCATGCCGGCCAGCGGCGGCGTGGTGCACGTGGCGCCCGGCGGCTATCACCTGCTGGTGGAGAACGATCGCCACTTCGCGCTGTCGGTGGACGAGGTAGTGCGCTTCTCGCGCCCGTCCATCGACGTGCTATTCATGGCCGCCGCCGAGGTCTATCGCGACAGCCTGATCGGCGTGGTGCTCACCGGCGCCAATGCCGACGGCGCGCTGGGGCTGGCGCAGATTCGCCGCTACGGCGGCCTCGCGGTGGTGCAGGAGCCGGCTGACGCCGAAGCCCCGGCGATGCCACAGGCCGCACTGGATATCGCCGGCGCCGACCATTGCCTGCCGCTGGCGCAGATCGCGCCGCTGCTCAACCGTCTCTGCCTGGAAACCTGAGTCATGCCACCGAAACTCCTGGTTGTCGACGACACCCCCGCCAACCTGGTCGCGATGCGTCGCCTGCTGGCACACAGCGGCGCCGAGATCTTCGAGGCGCATGGCGGCAACGAGGCGCTGGCACTGTGCCTGGATCACCAGTTCGCGCTGATCCTGCTCGACGTGAACATGCCCGACATGGACGGCTTCGAAGTGGCGAACCTGCTCGGCGAGATCGAACAGCAGCAGGAAACGCCGATCATCTTCGTCACCGCCGCTTACGCCGACGATCTCAACAAGTTGCGCGGCTACCGTTCCGGTGCGGTGGATTACATCGCCAAGCCGATCAACGACGTGATTCTGCAATCGAAGGTGCGCGTGTTCCTCGACCTATACGCCGCGCGCACGCAGCTGCAGGGCGCACTGGACGAACTGTCCGAGCGCAACCGCCAGTTGACCGACGAGATTGCCGAGCGGCTGCGCGTCGAGGCGCAGGTGCGCCACCAGGCCACCCACGACATGCTTACCGGTCTGCCCAACCGCATGCTGTTCCACGACCGTCTGCGCGGGGCCATGCAGCGCACGTCGCGCCAAAACCGCCATTTTGCGCTGGCGCTGCTGGACATCGATGGCTTCAAGGCGATCAACGACAACCACGGCCATCCGGCGGGTGACGCGCTGCTGCAGGTCGTGGCGGAACGCCTGCAGCAACAGCTGCGGACCAGCGATACCGTGGCCCGACTCGGCGGCGACGAGTTCGCGCTAATCCTGGAAAACATCGACGACAACGCCGCACTGCTCGCGCGCTGTCAGCAGCTCGGCGAAGAACTGGCACGGCCCTATCCGCTGGAAGGTCGCAACGGCGGCTTCGAAGCGCATATCAGTGCCAGCATCGGCATCGCCCTGTGGCAGGCGGCGATGCATGATGATCAGCTGATCCAGACGGCCGACCGTGCGATGTACCAGGCCAAGGCCGCCGGCAAGAACCGCTGCGTGCTGGCCGAAGTTCGCGACTGAGACGCGACACGGCACGCGCCGCCATCGACGGCGCTTTCAGCCGCGACTGCGCGGCGACAGCCACATCGTGATGCGTGCCTTGAAGACCGTTTCACCGACGGCATCGCGTACCTGCACGGCGACCGGCCATTCGTAGCCGCTGGCGGATTCAACGATCGCTTGCTCGGGTGTGGCCAACGCATGCATGGTGCCGACCGCCTTCTTCAGGTATTCGACGCTCATGCCGCGCGGAATCCAGCGCATGCCGGCCGGCAGCGTCGCCTCGGTCATCACGCCAGCGCTGAGTTCGGCCAAGTTGCACAGGGCGATCGCATGGACGGTGCCGATGTGGTTGTGCACGCGGCGGCGGTCGCGCATGCGCACTTCGCAGCGCCCCGCTTCGAGCGCCACGAAGCGGGGCGCGATCGTAGCGAAGTAAGGTGCCTTGAAACACACCGCGCGGGAAAACAGCCAATGACCGGCTGGCCAGCGCGTGACGCGGCGATACATGGACAGCACGGACGAGGCCATCTCCAATACTCCTTGCCGCATCACAGTGGGCAACATAGGGCGACACGCGACATCCACCGGTCTGGATCGACCGGTGGATGCAGCATGCTTTGATTACGCCGCGTCGGCGAGTTTCTTCGGCGCTTCGCCGCGCACCACCGCCGCACGCAGTTCGGCCGGATCGAAATCGTCCACCGAGATGAACTCGAACACGCTCTCGCGCACGCGCTTGAGCAGATCGAATTCAGCGGCGCTGATCACACCCGCCTGCTTCGCCTCGGCCAGCTGGCCGAGGTAATCGTGCGACTTGAACTGGCCGGACTTGAGCGACTTGCTCAGCTTGCGCTCGACCGGCTCGGCAGCGATCACATCGGGCAGCAGCGCATTCATGCGGCCGACCGTGTTGTTCGCGGTGGGCGTGAGGTAGACCCACTCCGTCAAGCGATCACGTGCCTCGTTCGGTGCGGTGAGGATGGCCGCGACGCGGCGACCCAACCGATCCGACGGCGGCACTTCGCGGCGACCAAGCGGGAACACCAGCATGCGCAACAACCACGCCACCGGCCGCACCGGGAAATTGCGGATTGCGCCGTCCAGGGCGTTCTGCATCAGCCAGGTGCACTCGTGGATGCCCCAGGCCAGCAGCGGCCGGTCGGCATCAGGCCGGTCGGTGTCTTCGTAGCGCTTGAGCATGCTGCTGGCGATATACAGATAGCTCAGCACGTCGCCGAGGCGGGCGGAGAGTTTTTCCTTGAACTTCAGCTTGCCGCCGAGCACGCCCATGAACACATCGGCGCACAACGCCAGCGCGGCCGAGTAGCGATTGAGCTTGCGATAATAGCGGCGTGTGTAGGCATCACCGGCGCTGTCGCCCAGGCGCGAGCCGGTCAGGCCGAGCACGAAGCTGCGCACCGCGTTGGACATGCCGAAACCGATATGACTGAACAGCAAGCGGTCGAAGGTCTTCAGACGCTCGCCGTAATCGGCGACCGTCAACACCTGCATTTCCTTCAGCACGTAGGGATGGCAGCGGATCGCGCCCTGGCCGAAGATCATCAGGCTGCGCGTCATGATGTTGGCGCCCTCCACCGTGATCGCGATCGGCACGCTGGACCAGCCGCGGCCGGCGTAGTTCTTCGGGCCCAACTGCACCGCCTTGCCGCCGTGCACGTCCATCGTGTCGCTGGCGATCTGCCGTGCCCATTCGGTGGCGTGGTATTTAGCGATCGCCGAAGGCACCGCCGGCTTCTCGCCGCGATCGACCGCGGCCGCGGTGGCGCGCGACAGCGCGGCGGTGGCGTAGGTCAGCCCACCGATGCGGCCGAGCGCTTCTTCAACACCCTCGAAGCGCGCGATCGCCAGGCCGAACTGCTTGCGCATGCGCGCATACGCGCCGGTGGCGGCGGCCGAACCGCGCATCGCACCGGTGGCGTTGGAGGGCAGCGAGATCGCACGACCCACCGACAAGCATTCCACCAGCATGCGCCAGCCGTGACCGGCCATCTCGGGGCCGCCGATCAACACGGACAACGGCGCGAACACGTCCTTGCCGTGGATCGGACCATTCTGGAACGGGATGTTCAACGGCAGATGGCGACGGCCGATTTCCAGCCCTGGCGTGGAGCGCGGCAGCAGCGCCAGCGTGATGCCGAGGTCGTCCTTATCGCCAAGCAGGTGTTCCGGGTCATACATGCGGAAGGCCAAGCCGACCACCGTGGCGACCGGCGCCAGCGTGATGTAGCGCTTGTCGAAGGTGAGCTTGATACCCAGCGTTTCCTTGCCGTCGACCAGTTGCTTGCAGACGATGCCGTAGTCCGGAATCGAAGTGGCGTCTGAACCGGCGTACGGACCGGTGAGCGCGAAGCAGGGAATCTCTTCGCCCACCGCCAGCCGCGGCAGATAATGGTTTTTCTGCTCGTCGGTGCCGTAGTGCAGCAGCAGCTCGGCCGGCCCGAGCGAGTTCGGCACCGCGACGGTGGAGGACACCGTGGCCGACATGGTCGACAGCTTCTGCAGCACGGCCGAATGCGCCAGCGCGGAAAACTGCAGACCGCCGTACTGCTTCGGAATGATCATGCCGAAGAATTTGTGCTTCTTCACATAGGCCCAGATTTCGGGCGGCAGGTCGGCCAGCTCGTGGGTGATCTGCCAGTCGTCGATCATGCCGCACAGCTCTTCCACCGGGCCGTCGAGGAACGCCTGCTCCTCCACACTCAGCATCGGTCGCGGCTGTTTCAGCAGCTCGTGCCAGTCCGGCTTGCCGGAGAATAGCTCGCCCTCGAAGCCGACCGTGCCCGCTTCCAGCGCGGTCTGCTCGGTATCGGACAATTTCGGGGTGACCTTGGCGAAGGTGCGCAGGAGCGGCGCGCTGATCTGCTTGCGGCGGAACTTGACCATGAGCAGCGGCACCGCAATGGCCAGTTCGATGATCAGCAGGATCACCATGGTCACCGGCGTATGCGCGAACAAGCCCACCACCAGCGTAGTAACGATCGTCGCAATGGCCCAGGTACGCAGGCTGGTTCGATGGTAGGCGCACGCCCCGCTCGCAATGAGCGCCGCAAGGATGGTCAGTATCACGGACATCACAACACCTCGTTGGCAGATTGTGCAGCAGCGCCCGACGATACATCGGGCGAATCCAGTCGATGGACAAAGCGTGCAACTTCGCGCGTAAACGCATCGTTGGCATCGCCCGCCACCATGTGGGTCGCGCGCGGCAGCTCAACGTGCTGCGCGTGCGGTGCCAGTTGCAGAAACTCGCGCACATTGGCGCTGGAAACCACGTCGCTGCGCCCGCCCGAAAGCAGCAGCAGCGGCACTTCGATCTTGGCCGCCGCAGCCAACAGGCGCGGCTGGTAACGCTCGCTCTCGCTGATCAGGCCGCCCAGCAGTGCCGGATCCCAATGCCAGCGCAGCCGGCCGTCGCTGCTCTCGCGCAACAGCGGGCGCAATTGCTCTTCGCTCTTGCGCTCACGTCGCTGCGGCAGATAGGCGGCGATCTGTTCGGCCGCTTCGGCGTAATCGGCAAAACCTTCCGGGTGCGCCTGCATGAAGGCGAGAATACGCTCCACTCCGGCGGTCTCCCAGCGTGGCGTGATATCGACCAGCACCAGTGCACGAAACGGTGACGGCAAACCCGCGGTGGCGCTCTCGCCGGCGACTACCAGGCCGAGCAGCCCACCCATCGACGCGCCGACCAGGATCGGCGGCTCAGGCTGCGCCTGAGTCAAGGCGAGCAGGTCTTCGGCGAACTGGTTCATGTGGTAGTCGCCGTCCGGCACTCGACTGCTCTCACCATGCCCGCGGGCGTCGAAAGTCACGCAACGGCAACCCTCCGCCGCGAGCGCCTCCGCCGCGGCATTCCAGGCGCCACGGGTCTGCCCGAAGCCATGGGCGAACAGCAAAGTCGGCCTGCCGGCGGCATGCCGGGTCTGGACTGCAAGCTCGAGGCCGTCGCCGGCCGCGAAGCGTGTGGTCGTGTCGTCTTGATTAACCATACGGATGAGTATGGATGGGACGGATTAGGTCGTCAACTCTCCCCCGACGCAGGCAAGCCGGGAGACCGCTCGGATTACAAAGTCGCTCGCTGCGGCTACCATGCGGGCATGAATGCGAGCAGCAAACCGGAACGCACACGGCTTTCCGCCGAGGATTGGGAGGACGCCGCGCTGACGCTGATTGCCGAACAAGGCGTCGGTGCGTTGGCGGTGGAGGCGCTGGCGCGCCGCATGGGCGTGACCAAGGGCAGCTTCTACTGGCATTTCCGTACCCGCGAGGCGCTGCTGCAGGCCTCGCTGGAACGCTGGGAGCAGCACGGCGAGCGCGAAGTCATCCAGCAGATCGAGGCCATCCCCGATCCGCTGGTGCGTCTGCCCGAATTGTTCCGCCGGGTCGCCCATGAGCTGCAGTCGCATCGCGTCTATGCGGCACTGCTGAAGGCGCTCGACCATCCTCAAGTCGTGCCGGTGATGACCCGCGTCTCGCAGCGCCGGATGGATTTCCTCAATACCGCTTACACCGAAGCCGGTTTGCCGCCGACGCAGGCGCTCAACCGTTCGCGGCTCACCTACGCCGCCTACGTCGGCTTTCTGCAGCTGAGTTTCACGTTGGGACTGCCGCGCATCAGCCACGACGAATTCGATGAATACGTCGAGCACATGATTGCTACGCTGATTCCCGCCTAAGCGACCCCACGGCGCGGGTTTTCACGCCGAAATCTTCATCGCGCCATCACGTCCGCTGTCGGGGTCGCTTAACCTTGTCCGCAGGCGCATCCGCTTGATCTATCGTCAATTTATTGACGCATCAAGCGTAATGCCAAGAGTGAGCTGACAAGGTTACGAGCGAATTTACCAAAGTACTGTCATGGTTACGTGCACATAACTCATGTAGGTATGCGCATCCCGGTCTCGATGTCCCGCGCAAGGCTTGGGCGATAGTTGCCGGTCGACATTAGCAATGAGTGGATGACTGGACGCGCTGTGAAGCTTTATCTCGATGCGGAATGGGCGGATGTGCTTGCCAGTCACGCGCGTCATCCGCACGCTGGAACGCATCGCCGCCTGGCGCGGCTACCCAACCAAGCTGCGCCTGGATAATGGTCTTGAGTTCGTCGCACTGGCACTGGCCGAATGGACCGAGCGCAAAAGCGACGCCCCCCGGTTTTCAGGATGCGCGTCACCGTCATTTCCCGGTCGGATGTACGGTGGGAAGCGTGTATGGGTCCAATCAGCGCTTCCAGAACGCGTCCATAGACGGTCCGCATGTGCCGGGCGCCGCATGACCGAGGGCTGGC
>Ga0302314_10000590_pt1 | contig 66728 bp, 51 predicted proteins | sample III_Palsa_N2_3_FD_200533 | JGI IMG/M metagenome (GOLD analysis project Ga0302314, IMG submission 200533) | Peat permafrost microbial communities from Stordalen Mire near Abisko, Sweden - III_Palsa_N2_3 | ecosystem: Environmental > Terrestrial > Soil > Palsa > Peat permafrost | place: Sweden...
TGGCGCAGCAATGCGCAAAAATGGCCCCGTCCCTTCGGGTTGCGCCCAAAATCGCGCCAGGCTGCGTTGTCAGCCTCAGCCATGGAATCACCATGGCTGCGGCCTCCGCCTTGCCTGACGCGATTTTGGACTGCAACGCAGACGCGAAATATATGTAAACAGGCCCTTCGCAACCGAAACTTCCCCACCAAACACCGGCTCTAAGCGTAAACTTAAAAAATGGAGTCCCGCAGCCTTTTTATGCTCAAACCCGCCCTGGTCCTCAGCTTGGTGTTCGCGCTCACGGCCTTGCCCGCCCTGTCGCAGAAGGATATCGATCTGCCCCAGCTGGGCAGCCCGGCCGACCTCAGCCTGTCGCCCGCCGAGGAAGCCAAGCTCGGCGCCGAAGTGGTGTCCGAGATGTATCAGTACGACTACATCGTCGACGACCCCGAAATCACCGAATACCTGTCCAATATCGGCTGGAAATTGGCGGCAGCCGACACTGTCAATCCGGTGCCGCCGAACTTCAATTTCTACCTCATCGCCGACAACCGCATCAATGCCTTCGCCCTGCCCGGCGGCTACGTCAACATCAATGCCGGCACCATCGTCGCCGCCGACAACGAGAGCGAACTGGCCGGGGTCATCGGGCACGAGGAATCCCACATCACCCAGCGCCACATGGCGCGTGCCGCCGGAGACACCCAGGTTGCCGACATCGCGACCTGGATCGGCGTGCTGGCGGCGATCATCGCCGGTTCCGGCAACCCCAATGTCATCCTCGGCGCCATCTCGGTCGGCCAGGGCATCAACTATCAGCGCCAGGTTTCCTATTCCCGCGACGACGAGCGCGAAGCCGACCGCTTCGGCATCCGCAAGCTGGCGGGCGCCGGCTATGACCCGATGGGCATGGCCAGCTTCTTCGGCAAGCTGTCGCAGCAGACCCGTCTGTACGGCAACCGCCTGCCGGAAATCCTGCTGACCCATCCGGTCAACACCGCGCGCATCGCCGACGCCACCGAGCGCGCCGCCCAATACGGGCCGCGCAAGGTCAAGGACTCGATCGAATTCAGCCTGATGCGCGCCCGCACACGGGTGCTGGAAACCGACTCGCCGAACGAGGCGCAAGGTTACTTCGCCGGCGAGTTACAGGCCGGAAAAGATACGCCCGAGAATCACTACGGCTATGCCGTGGCGCTGGCCAATCTCGATCAGAACCAGGAGGCGCTGGCGGCCTTGCAACCGCTGATCGACGCCTATCCGCATCAGCCCAATATCGCCCTGTTGCAGGGGCAGATCCTGATGCAGATGGGCAAGACCCAGGATGCATTGAATGTCTACGCACGCAATTTCGCCGCCTTTCCGCGCTACTCGCCCGGCATCCAGAAATACGGCGAAGCCCTGATCAACGCCGGCAAGCCGGACCAGGCGCGGCAGGTGCTGCTCAGCTACAACCAGGCCCAGGGCTCGCGCCCGGACACTTATCGCCTGCTGTCCGCCGCGGCGCGCGCCAGCGGCAACACCGCCGAGGCGCAGTATCAGCTGGCCAACTACCTGTACGAGCGCGGCGACCTGCGCGGCGCCGTCGAACAGCTCAACGCCGGCCTGCGCGTGGCCAGCATCAACAGCGACGATCGCGCCAAGCTGATGGCCCGGCGCAAGCAGCTGATTGACAGCATTCCGAAGGATGAACTGCGGGCGTTGCAGAGACAGGGTTGAAAAGGCTGCAAAAGCATCTCGCGCAAAGACGCAAAGCCGCTGGAAAGCCTCAAGAAAATTTTGATGCAACTGCCGCTGCTACTCGAATCCAGTAGATAAAAGCTTTTCTGGCGTCTTTGCGTCTTTGCGCGAGATGCCTCGTCGTTAAAGCTTCTCCTCCACCGGCACCACCGTCTCCCAGCGCTTGCACTTGGGACACTGCCAGAACAGCATGCTCGGCTGCAGGCCGCAACTGGTGCAGGTGTAGCGTGGCCGCGCCTGCAGGGATTTCTTGAGGGATTCGCGCATGGTCTGCAGCCATGGCGGGGCGCCGTCCTCGCGGATTCCTCCATCCAGCCACAACAGCATGCCCTGACGGGTCGGCTTGCGCGCCAGATGCTCGCCGAAGTAACTGCGCACATCCTGGCCTTGCGCCTGCATCCAGCGCGCCTTGACCAGCGCCGGCGCCGCGGATTCGGTGAGCGAAGTTTCCGCCTCGTCCAGAAATTCGGCGTAGCCGCGCTTGTCGTCGGTCGCCGCATAACAGCGTTCCATCGCCGGCACCACTTCGGTAAAGAAGCGGCCGTCCTGCTGCATGGCGCGCCAGTAGGCCTTGATCGCCGCGGCCCAGTCCTTGGCGGCTTCCGCCAGCACCGCCTGGGCCATGCTGGCGCGCACGCATTCCGGGTTCTGCTCCAGAGCGTTTTGCAGGTCGCGCACGGCTTCGGCGCTATTGCCCTGATGCTGCGCGGTGTCCGCCAGTTCGCACCAGTACTGCGCGATGCGTGCCGCCGAACCCTGCCCCTTCACTGATTGCAGGCGCCGCGCCGTTTCGATCGCCTGCGGCCAGTCCCGCGCCTGTTCGTACAGATCGAGCAGTAAATCCAGCGCACCGGCCAACTGGGCGCTGGTCCCCTCCATGCCCTGCAACAGGGATTCCGCACGATCCAGCAGGCCAGCCTTGAGATAGTCCTGCGCCAGCTCGATCCGCGCCGCATCGGCGATCTTCTGCGGCAGGTCGCTGCGCGCCAGGATGGCTTCATGCAACTGGATGGCGCGATCGATTTCACCGCGCTTGCGGAACAGGCCGCCGAGCGTGAGTTGCAGTTCGGCGGCCGGCTCGGCATCGGCGGCCCGGCTCAGCGCCGCGATGGCCTGGTCGGCATTGTCATTGGCCAGGCTGTTGAGTCCGGCCAGGGTGTCTTCGCGCGATTGAGGCGCGGCGCCGCCGGCAGAGCGGTTGCGCGCCCAGGCTAGGCCCAGGGCCACTCCCAGCGGCAGCAGCAGCCAGGCCACGAAGCTATCGAACACAGGGCCTGTCCACGATCATTTGATCACTGCGACGGGGGTAATTTTCGCGCAGTGCTAGGAACGACGAGCGCGGTGTACTGGATGTACATAAGCGAGGAGAGACGACGCAATGCGCGAAAATTACCCCCGTCCCGGAGGGTTGCCCCCAAAATCGCGTCATGCGTCGTTGCTCGTCACTCATTTAGTGGTACTAAACTTCGTTCCTCGCGCCTAGCCTGACGCGATTTTGGGGGCAACGCAGCGATCAAATGATCGTGGACAGGCCCTAAATCAGCGGCCGGGTGTCAGCGGCAGGTTGCGCAGATTCTTCAGCTCGGTCTCGGCGTCGCGCAACTGCCGGCGCAGGCGGCGCGCCTCCCCCGACAAGCCCAGGATGCGCCCCGCGCAGAGCAGCAAGGTCAGCAGGGCGGCGACCACAAAAGTGAAGACGATCAACACCACCAGGCGCACTTCCACCGCTCCGAACAGGTAGTTGAAACTGACCGGGGTGGCGTTGAAGTAACCCAGGGCGGCCCCGGCGATGAAGACCAGCAGCAGCACCATCACCACCACGATGCGCAGCACTATGGCTTCCCGCTGCCGGCGGCTGCACTGGCGGCGGCGGCCGCGGCGTCTTCCTCCTGACGGGTCAGATTGACGCGTTCGCGCATTTCCTTGCCCGGCTTGAAGTGCGGCACATGCTTGGCCGGAATGCCCACGGCCTCGCCGGTCTTGGGATTGCGGCCGACGCGCGCCGGCCGGCTGTGCAGCGCGAAGCTGCCGAAGCCGCGGATTTCCACACGTTCCTGCCGCGCCAGCGCATTGCTGACATGGTCGAGGACGAGTTTCACCGCAAGCTCCACATCCTTTTGCATCAGATGGGTTTGCTTGAGGGAGAGAGATTCGATCAGCTCAGACTTGGTCATGGGCTCAGCAAGGCTTAAGCGATTGATTTTACAATAAAGAAAAAATCAGGGCCTTGCAAGTGTTTGTTTTCCTTGACGCAGGCTTTTTTGCGCTCGGAAACGGACCTCCGTCACAGATCCGGAGCCGGTTCGCGCGGCGGCCGCCCAAAAGAAAAGGGCCATGTAAGCCATGGCCCTTTTGATTCAACTACTTACCGCTTGAAGATCAACGATCGTTGCCGCCGATCTGTTCCTTCAGCAGGTCGCCCAGGCTGGTCTTGCCAGTGGAGGCGTTGCGGCTGTACTCGGCCACAGTCTCGTCCTCTTCCTGGATTTCCTTGGCCTTGACGGACAGGGTGACGATGCGGTTCTTGCGGTCCACGCCGATGAAGCGCGCTTCCAGCGTGTCGCCTTCCTTCAGAACCTTGGTGGCATCCTCGACGCGATCGCGGGACAGGTCGCCGGCCTTGATGTAGGCCTCGACACCGCCAGCCAGCTCGATGTTGGCACCCTTGACGTCAACCGCCTTGACGATGCCCTTGACCATCGAACCTTTCTGGTTGTCGGCCAGGAACATGGTGAGCGGATCCTGCTGCATCTGCTTCACGCCCAGGGAGATGCGCTCGCGCGAGCCATCGATGGCCAGAACCACGGCTTCGACTTCCTGGCCCTTGCTGTAGCGGCGCACAGCCTGCTCGCCGGCTTCGTTCCAGTCCAGATCGGACAGGTGCACCAGACCGTCGATGCCGCCGTCCAGGCCGATGAATATGCCGAAGTCGGTGATCGACTTGATGGCGCCATGAACGCGGTCGCCCTTCTGGAAGTTCTGCGCGAACTCTTCCCACGGATTCGGCTGGCACTGCTTCATGCCCAGCGAAATGCGGCGGCGCTCTTCGTCGATGTCGAGGATCATGACTTCGACTTCGTCGCCGAGGTGAACCACTTTGCCCGGGTTGACGTTCTTGTTGGTCCAGTCCATTTCGGAAACGTGCACCAGACCCTCGACACCCGGCTCGATCTCGACGAACGCGCCGTAATCGGTGATGTTGGTGATCTTGCCGAACAGACGGGTCTTTTCCGGGTAGCGGCGGGCGATGTCGACCCAGGGGTCGGCGCCCAGCTGCTTCAGGCCCAGCGACACGCGGCGACGCTCGCGGTCGTACTTCAGAACCTTGACTTCGATCTCGGTGCCGACGGTAACCACTTCCGCCGGATCCTTGATGCGCTTCCAGGTCATGTCGGTGATGTGCAGCAGGCCGTCGATGCCGCCGAGGTCGACGAACGCGCCGTATTCGACGAGGTTCTTGACCACGCCACGGAGGATCGCACCTTCCTGCAACTTCTCCAGCAACATGTCGCGCTCGGCGCTGTACTCTGCCTCGAGCACTTCGCGGCGGGAGACGACGACGTTGTTGCGCAGACGATCGAGCTTGATGACCTTGAATTCGAGCGGCTTGCCTTCCAGGTAGGCGGTGTCGCGGACCGGACGCACATCGACCAGCGAGCCGGGCAGGAACGCGCGGACATTGCCGATATCGACGGTGAAACCGCCCTTGACCTTGCCGGTGATCGTGCCGATGACCGTTTCCTTGCCCTCGAACGCCTTGGTGAGGCGGTCCCAGGTACGGATCCGTTCGGCCTTTTCCTTGCTGAAGCGGGTTTCGCCGAAACCATCCTCAACCGTTTCCAGAGCCACTTCGATGCGGTCGCCTACGGCTACCGTGGCTTCAGCGCCATCGATCTGGAATTCCTGGATGGGGATTACGCCTTCGGACTTGAGGCCGGCGTCGACAATCACGACGTCTGGCTTCACTTCCAGCACGATCGCGCTGACGATGGTGCCGGGCTGCATGGACTGGCCGCCCTTCAGGCTTTGTTCAAATAGTTCAGCAAAACTCTCGATCATTCAGCTTACTCTTGGTTGGTGACAACTTCCTCGGCCGCATCCTGCTGCCGGGGTCTGATTACGAATGGGCGGCATCCTTGCAACCCAAATATTTGTACCCAATCCTTGCGTCCAACCCGATTTGGAACTGGCTCGAATTCAACGGGAAATGCCGCGATCACGCAGCAACTGCCCGATTTCCGCCAGAACTTCGTCCGGTTTCATCTGCGTGGAATCCACGACTATGGCGTCGGCGGCAGGGGCAAGCGGCGCGATGGCTCGCTTGCGGTCGCGTTCGTCGCGGGCGCGTACTTCAGCACAGAGGTCTAATAGTCTAGCATTTACGCCGGCTTGGCTCAACTGGCGCCAGCGCCGCTCGGCCCTGGCATCGGCGCTGGCGTCGAGGAAGATTTTCAGCCGCGCATCCGGGAATATCACCGTGCCCATGTCACGACCATCGCCTATTAGCCCGGGAGCCTGGCGGAAGTCGCGCTGACGCTGCAGCAAGGCCACCCGCACCGGCGGCGCCGAAGCGATGTGCGAAGCCAGGCCGCCGGTCGATTCTGCGCGGATTTCGCTGGTCCAGTCCTCGCCGTCGACCAGGATCGCCTCGTCCGCTTCAGTGGTGCCGACAAAGCGGATATCAAGGCCCGGCGCCAGTGCGGCGACCGCATCAGGCTGATCATGCGGAATGCCGGCGCGCTGCGCCGCCAGGGCCAGGATGCGATACAGGGCGCCGCTGTCGAGGCGATGCCAGCCCAACTCGTGTGCCAGCCAGCGCGTCACCATGCCTTTGCCGACGCCGCTGGGACCGTCGACGGCGATGACCGGCGGCAAGGCGCTCATGCTCAGCCCTGCACCACGATGTGCAATCCGGCCGTGGCGGCCAGATCGGCGAAGCCGGGGAAGGAGGTATTGACGTTGGCGCAGTCGAGAATGCGGATCGGCTGCTCCGCCCGCAGGCCGGCGACGGCGAAGGACATGGCGATACGGTGATCACCCCTGGAATCCACCGTGCCGCCCTGCATGCGGCCGCCGGTGATGCGCGCGCCGTCCGGCTGCGCCAGCGCCGAAATGCCCAGGGTTTTCAGACCGTCGCACATGGCCTGGATGCGGTCGGTCTCCTTGACCCGCAGTTCGGCGGCGCCGGTCACCACGGTTTCACCGCGCGCACAGGCCGCGGCGACAAAGACCGCCGGAAATTCGTCGATGGCGGCCGCAACCAGCACGTGATCCACCTCGATGCCCTGCAGCCGCCGGCCGCGCACGCGCAGGTCCGCCACCGGTTCGCCGCCAAACTGGCGCTGGTTGAGCAGTTCGATGTCGGCGCCCATGCGCCGCAGGATCTCGATCACGCCGGTGCGCGTCGGATTGATGCCGACGTCGCTGAGCAGCAGTTCCGAACCCGGCACGATGGCCGCGCCGAGCATGAAAAAGGTGGCCGAGGAAATATCGGCTGGAACCTCGACGTCGTTGGCGCGCAGCGCCTGCCCGCCCTGCAGCGCTGCCCTGCCCGTTTCCGCCTCGACCTTGACGCCGAAAGCGCGCAGCATGCGCTCGGTGTGGTCGCGCGAAGCTTCCGGCTCGAATACCTCGGTGCGGCCCTTGGCGTACAGCCCCGCCAGCAGAATGCCGGACTTGACCTGGGCGCTGGCCACCGGCGACTTGTAGCCGATGCCGCGGAGGCCGCCCTCGGCCGGCGAGATGCGTAGCGGAGCGGTATTGCGCGCGGTGGTTTCGATCTGCGCGCCCATCTGCCGCAGCGGATCGACAATGCGCCGCATCGGCCGCCGCGACAGCGATTCATCGCCGATCAGGGTGGTGGAGAAACTCTGCGCCGCCAGCAGGCCGCTCATCAGCCGCATCGAAGTGCCGGAATTGCCCAGATCCAGCGCCTGTGCCGGCTCGCGCAGGCCATGCAGGCCGACGCCGTGGACCCGCAGGTGGGTTTCCGCCAGTTGGTCGATGCGCACACCCATGGCGCGGAACGCCTTCATGGTGCACAGGCAGTCCTCGCCGGTGAGGAAGCCGCGAACTTCCGACTGCCCCTCGGCCAGGGAAGCCAGCATCACCGCGCGATGCGAGATCGACTTGTCGCCGGGCACGCGAACCGTGCCGGAAAACGAGCCGCCGGGATGGACGATGAAGGTGACGTCGGACATAGGGGAATTCTGGCTGAAACAGGAAATCGGTGGCGATCTTTCGGGCGCGGCAGCTTAGTCCATTTCCCGTTGCGTCGCGATCACGGTAATCGTCATCCCGGCGAAAGCCGGCCCCGACATGGTGCCCGGAACGGTGGGTGCGGGAGAGGCCGGAGCGCCTGCGATCTGCGGCATCAACTCGGAGCCATTCCGCCTGCTCCCGCACCCACGCTTCGCGGCACCGTGTCGCAGGCGGGATCCAGGGCCGATTGCGCAGCGGGTGCGCTTCCTGGGTACCGGCTTGCGCCGGTACGACGCAGGAAAAAACCTACTCACTCGATCCGCGCCAGATGCCTCTCGCGGGCCGCGCGGGCGCGCTCGAAAATTCCGAGCAGGGCGTCCCAGCGCTGTGTTTCGATCAACTGGTGCAGCTCCTGCAGTTCGGCAATCTGCCGGCGCAGCAGTTCCGCCACCGGCTGCGCGTTGGCGCGCAGGATGTCGTGCCACATACGCGGACTGCTGGAGGCGATGCGGGTGAAATCGCGGAAGCCGCCGCCGGCATTGGGGAACAGGTCGGCCTCGGCCCCTTCGAGCCGTCCCAGCATGTCGACGAAGCTGTAGGCCAGCAGGTGCGGCAGATGCGAGGTGGCGGCAAAAATCTGGTCGTGACGCTGCGGCTCCATCGTCACCACGCGCGCGCCGGCGGCCTGCCACAGCCAGGCCACCTGCTCCTGCGCGGCCGCATCTTGGCGCTCATGCGGGGTCAGGATCACCCGATGGCCGCGGAACAGGTCGGCCTGCGCATGGGCTACGCCGCTCTTCTCGGTGCCGGCAATGGGATGCGCTGGTACAAAGCGCGGCGGCAGTTCGCCGAAAACTTCCCGTGCCGCCGCCAGCACCGACTGCTTGGTGCTGCCGACATCGGTGATGATCATTTCCGGGGTCAGCGCCGGGGCGCAGGCGCGCAGGGCCGCACCGGTGGCCAGCACCGGCACCGCAATCAGCACTACATCGGCACCCTTTACCGCCTGCTCGGCACTGCTTGCGGCAATGTCGATCACGCCCAGGGTTTGTGCCTGCCGCACCTGCTCGGCATCGGTATCGAAGCCGGCAATGGAGCCGACCGCACCGGCGGCGCGCAGCGCGCGCGCCAGCGAGCCGCCGATCAGGCCGAGGCCGATGACGGCGAGACGGCGAATCGGCGCGTGTGCGCTCACGCCTTGAGCGCTTTGGCGAGGGAGGCGAGGAAGCGGTCGTTCTCTTCCTCGGTGCCGATGCTGACGCGCAGGAAATTCGGCAGCAGGTAGGAGCCCATCGGCCGCACGATCACGCCCTGCTCCAGCAGTGCCTGGTGAATCGGCGCGGACGGCCGGCCGAAATCCACCGTGACGAAATTCGCCTGGGTCGGTAGCACCCGGAGGCCCATGTCCTTCAGCGCCTTGCTGACACGAGTCCGTTCCAGCGTATTGAGCTGCACGCAGCGGGCGACGTGCTCGCTGTCTTCCAGCGCCAGTTCCGCCGCCAGCAGGGCCAGCGAGCCGTTGTTGAACGGCTGGCGCACACGGTGCAGCAGGTCGGTCAGCGTCGGATGCGCCACGCCATAGCCGATGCGCAGCGCGGCGATGCCGTGCACCTTGGAGAAGGTGCGCGTGATCATCAGATTGGGATAGCGCCGCATCAGTGCGTCGCTATTGATGCGCTGCGCCGGGTCCTGGAAGTGGTGATAGGCCTCATCCAGCACCACCACCGTATGCGACGGCACCTGCGCCATGAAGCGCTCGAAGGCGGCCGCCTCGATCCAGGTTCCGGTCGGGTTGTTGGGCGTGGCGATGAAGATCACCGCTACGTCCGGGCGCAGCATGCGCAGCATGGCATCGACGTCGTCGCCGTAGGGCATGTCGCTGTCGGCGGCGAGCGCCGGCACCACGATGGCCTCGGCGCTCTGAGCCAGCGTCACCAGCGGATAGACGGCGAAGGCGTACTTGGAATACATCGCCGCCCGGCCTGGCCCGAGAAACACCCGCGCGACCAGATCGAGCAGGGTATTGGAGCCATTGCACAGGGTGATCGACTCCGGTCCGACGCCGTGCAGCGCCGCCAGCCTGGCCTTGAGGCGGAAGCCGCCATCGTCCGGATACAGCGCCAGATTGCCTTCGGAGGCGGCGGCCAGCGCCGCCTTCACTTTCGGGCTGGGGCCGAGCGGGTTTTCGTTGGAGGCGAGCTTGATGGCATTGCTGACGCCGAGCCGCCGCTGCAACTCTTCCACAGGCATGCCCGGCTCGTAAGGGTGCAACTCCAGCACGCCGGGGGCGACGAACTCGAGGAACGGCAGAGTCTGTTTACTACCATTCATCACATCACCGCCCGGGGGTAGGAGCCGAGTATCTTGAAGAAGGCGGAGCGCTTGCGCACTTCCTCCAGCGCCTGCGCCACATGCGCTTCGGAGCGGTGGCCTTCCAGGTCGAGGAAGAAATTGTAGTCCCACACGCCGCGCCGGCTGGGGCGCGACTCGATCTTGCTCAGATTGATGCTGGCGGCGGCGAACGGCTCCAGCAGGCGGAACAATGCGCCGGCTTCGCCGCCACTCGGCGCCGAGCAGACCAGCGAGGTGCGGTCGGCCCCGGTGGCTTCCGGATTCTGCCGGCCAATCACCAGAAAACGCGTGGTGTTATTGGGATCGTCCTCGACGTTGGCGGCCAGCACGCGCAGCCCGTACAGCTCGCCGGCGGCGGCGCTGGCGATGGCCGCGCCCTGCCCGCTCTCCGCCACCCGCTTGGCGGCGGCGCCGTTGCTGGCCATGGCCTCGCGCGCCGCGCCGGGCAGGCGCGTGTCGAGCCAGCGCCGGCACTGGGCGAAGGACTGCGGGTGCGCATAGATCACCTGCACGTCCTCGAAGCGCTCATGCCGCGTCAGCAGCTGGTGATGAACCGGCAGCCACACTTCGCCGCAGATCGACAGCGGCGTATTGGCCAGCAGGTCGAGCGTGCTGCTGACCACGCCCTCGGTCGAATTCTCGATCGGCACCACGCCGTAGGCGGCGATGCCGGATTCGACATCGCGGAAGATCTCGTCGATCGCCGACACCGCGCGCGCCGCCACCTGGTGGCCGAAATGCTTGTACACCGCGGCCTGGGTGTAAGTGCCCTCGGGGCCGAGGTAGCTCACCGACAGCGGCGATTCCAGGGCCAGGCAGGCCGACATGATCTCGCGCATCAGGTGCGCCATCATCTCGTCCGGCAGCGGCCCCTGGTTGCGCGCCATGGCGCGCTTCAGCACCTCGGCCTCGCGCGCCGGGCGGTAATGATCGCCGACCGCGCCGCCGTTCCTCTCCTTGATCTCGCGCACCTGCTCGGCCACGCGCGCGCGCTGCGAAATCAGCGTCTGCAGCTCGCTATCGATGGCGTCGATCTGCGCGCGGGCCTTGCCCAGTTCTTCATTGCCGTTGGACATGATCGTTCTCTACGAAATGATGACGCGCGTCGCCAGCACGCCCTTGATCCTGGCGATGTCCGCCACCAGCTCGGCCGGAATCGCCTGGTCGACGTCGACCAGGGTGTAGGCCAGCTCGCCGCGCGACTTGTTGAGCAGATCGGCGATGTTGATATGGTGCTGCGCCAGCGCCGTGGTGATCTGGCCCACCATGTTCGGCACGTTGGCGTTGACGATGGACAGGCGCTGCTTGCCCGCCGGCAGCGGCATCACCGCCTCGGGGAAATTCACCGAATTGCGCACGTTGCCGGATTCGAGGAATTCGCGCAGCTGGTCGGCCACCATGATGGCGCAGTTGTCCTCGGCCTCGCCGGTCGAGGCGCCCAGATGGGGCGTGGCGATGACCTTCGGATTGCCCTTGAACTTGCCGCTGGGGAAATCGCAGGCATAGGCGCGCATGCTGCCTTCGGCCAGTGCCGCCAGCACCGCGTCTTCATCGACGATCTCGGCACGGGCGAAATTCAACACCACGCCCGGCTTCTTCATCAGGCGGATGCGCTCGGCATTGATCAGCTTGCGCGTCGCGTCGAGCAGCGGCACATGCACCGAGATGAACTGCGACTTCGACACCAGATCGTCCACCGACAGCGCCTGGTGCACGCCGGAATTGAGCTGCCAGGCGTTGTGCACCGTCATCGCCGGGTCGAAGCCCCAGACCTGCATGCCCAGTTCCAGTGCGGCATTGGCAACCTTGACGCCGATGGCGCCCAGGCCGATCACGCCCAGGGTGCGGCCCGGCAACTCGAAGCCGACGTAGTTCTTCTTGCCATCCTCGACCAGCTTGTGCAGTTCGTCCTCGCTGCCGGACAGGCCGCGCACGAATTCCAGCGCCGGCGCGATGTTGCGCGCCGCCAGCAGCATCGAGGCCAGCACCAGCTCCTTCACCGCGTTGGCATTGGCGCCCGGGGCGTTGAACACCGGCACGCCGCGCGCCGACATCGCCGCCACCGGGATGTTGTTGGTGCCGGCGCCGGCGCGGCCGATGGCCTTGACCGAGGCCGGAATCTCGGCCTTGTGCAGATCGGCCGAGCGCACCAGCAGCGCATCCGGGTTCTGGATGTCCGAGGCCACCTCGTAACGGTTGCGCGGCAGCCGCTCCAGGCCGAATACGGAGATGTTGTTGAGAGTTTTGACCTTGAACATCGGGAATTCCTGGGGCTGGCTGAGATTCAAATCGCGCAAGGGGCGCTATTGTGCCGGTCCGCGCGCCGGGAGCGAAATCTCACGGCGCGGGCGCGGGCCCTTTTGGGGGCCCGGCGGTGGGTTCTCTCCGCGTCCCGGCGGGATGCGGCCGCGCCGCGGCGAGCCGCGGCAGCAGGTCCTCGACCCGCTCGACCACGACCAGCTGGTCGAGTTGCACCTGGCGCAGGAAGCCCTGCGCCACCATGGTGCGCAGGAAGACCAGCAGGCTGTCGTAGTAGCCGTCGATATTGAGAAAGGCGCAGGGCTTGCTGTGGATGCCGAGCTGGGTCCAGGTGAACATCTCGACGATCTCGTCCAGCGTGCCGATGCCGCCCGGCAGCGCGACGAAGGCCTCGGATAGCTCGTTCATGCGCGCTTTGCGTTCGTGCATGCTCTTGACGACTTGCAACTCGGACAGGCCGGGGTGGGCGATTTCGCGGCTCATCAGGGCATCCGGGATGATACCGATGACCTTGCCGCCGGCGTCCAGGGCGGCGTTCGCCACCACGCCCATCAGGCCGTTATGGCTGCCGCCGTAGACCACGGTGCAGGAAGCCTCGGCCAGTCTACGGCCCAAAACCTCCGCAGCCAGCCGGAATGCCGGATTCGAGCCTGGGTTGGAACCGCAGTACACCGCAACGGAACGCATGGGATATCTCGACAGCCCGGACTATTCCAATTTCATCCAAAACCAAGAGCCAGCGTCATACCGGCGAAAGCCGGTATCCAGTGCCGTAGCAGCGCACCTGGCCCCTGGATTCCGGCTTTCGCCGGAATGACGAGCGAAACAGGGGGCTTTTAGGCCCGCGTGCGCGCGAATTCCTTCATGTAATCGACCAGCGCCTGCACGCCCGCCTCGGGCATGGCGTTATAGATGCTGGCGCGCATGCCGCCAACTGAACGGTGACCCTTCAGACCCGGCAGGCCGGCCTTGACCGCGCCCTTGAGGAAATCGGCGTCCAGTTCGGGATTGGCCAGGGTGAACACCACGTTCATCCAGGAGCGGTCCGGCTTGGCCACCGGATTACGATAGAACGACTGGCTGTCGATCAGATCGTAGAGCAGCGCGGCCTTGCGCTGATTGCGCTCGCCCACTTTGACCAGTCCGCCCTCGCTCTTCAGCCACTTGAACACCAGGCCGGAGACGTACCAGGCAAAGCACGGCGGCGTGTTCAGCATCGATTCGTTGTCGGCCATCTGCTTGTAGTCGAACACCGAAGGCGTCGCCGGCAGGGCCTGCCCGATCAGATCCTCGCGCACGATGACGAAGGTGATGCCGGCCGCACCGGCGTTCTTCTGCGCGCCGGCGTAGATCAGGCCGAATTTCGACACGTCCAGCGGCCGCGACAGGAAGGTGGAGGAGAAATCCGCCACCAGCGGCACCTGGCCGACTTCCGGAACCCAGCCGAACTCCACGCCCTCGATGGTCTCGTTGGGGGTGTAGTAGACGTAGGCCGCATCCGGGTCGAGCTTCCAGGAGGAACGCTCCGGGATATGGGTAAACTTGCCATCGGCCGGCTTGGCCGCGACATTGCCCTTGCCGTAACGCGCCACTTCCTTGATCGCCTTGGCGCCCCAGGAACCGGTAACGATGTAGTCGGCGCCGCTCTTGCCGCGCAGCAGGTTCATCGGCACCGCCGCGAACTGGCCCATGGCGCCGCCCTGCATGAACAGCACCTTGTAATTCGACGGAACGCCGAGCAGTTCGCGCAAGTCCTTTTCAGCCTCGGCGGCGATGGACATGAAGTCCTTGTCGCGATGGCTCATCTCCATCACCGACATGCCGCTGCCGTGCCAGTCGAGCAGCTCGGTCTGGACTTGCTGCAGCACGCTCAAAGGCAGCGTGGCCGGGCCGGCGCTGAAGTTGAATACTCTACTCATTTCAGTGAGTTACCAAATATAGTTAAAGTAGATTAAGCGGTTGGCTCGCCGCCTTCCGGCGGAGTTTCGGACGGGCCATCGCCCGTTCCCTCGATCGGACCTTCGCCCGGTTCGGCCTCGACTTCCGGCGTCATGCGATCAAGGCTGACCAGGCGGTCGCCGTCGGTCGGACGCGCCACGCGTACGCCCTGTGTATTGCGGCCCAGGGTCTTGATCTCCTTGGCCGCGACGCGGATCAAACGCCCGCCGTCGGAGATCAGCATGATGTCGTGGGTGTCGTCCACTTCCACCGCGCCGATGAGGTCGCCGGTCTTGTCCGACAGGGCCTGGGCGATGACGCCCTGGCCGCCGCGGCCGCGCAGCGGGAAGCCGTCGATCGGGGTGCGCTTGCCGTAGCCCTGTTCGGATACGGTGAGGATGTCGCCCTGGCGCGCCACGATCAGCGCGATCACATGCGCGATGACGGCCGCCGAGGCGGCGCTTTCGGTCTCGGCTTCGGCTTCAGGCTCGGCTTCGCCGTCGACAGCAGCGATCTCTTCATCTTCTGCTGCACCGGACTTGAGCAGGCGCATGCCGCGCACGCCGGTGGCGCCGCGTCCCATCGAACGCACGTCCTTTTCATTGAAGCGGATGACCCGGCCGCCGTCGGAGAACAGCAGCACGTCGCTCTCGCCGGAGGTCAGCGCCACGCCGACCAGGGCATCGTCCACGCGCAGGTCCACGGCGATGATGCCGGCGGCGCGCGGACGCGAGAAATCCACCAGCGGAGTCTTCTTCACGGTGCCGCGGCGCGTCGCCATGAACACGTATTGCCCGGTGTCGAAGCTCTTCACCGGCAGCACCGTGGTGATGCGCTCGCCCTCCTCCAGCGGCAGCAGGTTGACGAACGGCTTGCCGCGCGAGCCGGAGCCGCCGGCCGGCAGTTCGAACACGCGCAGCCAGTAGAGCCGGCCGTTGCTGGAGAAGCACAGCAGCCAGTCGTGCGTATGCGCCGACCACAGGCCCTGCACGTAATCGTCGTCCTTGGTGGTGGCGGCGGTCTTGCCGCGGCCGCCGCGATGCTGCACCTGGTACTCGGACTGCGGCTGCGATTTGACGTAACCCTGATGCGACAGGGTGACGATCATTTCCTGCGGCGCGATCAGGTCTTCGCGATTGATGTTCAGCGCGAATTCGCTGATCTCGGTGCGGCGCGTATCGCCGTACTGTTCCTTGATCGCCAGCAGCTCCTGGCGGATCACTTCGAGCAGGCGCGGTTCCGAGCCGAGGATTTCCAGGTAGCCGAGGATCGATTCCAGCAGCTCGCGGAATTCTTCGTGGATCTTGTCCTGCTCCAGGCCGGTGAGGCGCTGTAGGCGCAATTCCAGGATCGCCTGGGCCTGGGCTTCGGACAGGCGATAGCCGCCTTCCACCAGGCCGAAACCGGCCGGCAGGTCGAGCGGGCGCGAGGCATCGGCGCTGGCGCGCTCGAGCATGGCGTCGACCTGGCCGGACAGCCAGATGCGGCCCATTAAGCCCGCCTTGGCCTCGACCGGGCCGGGAGAGCGGCGGATCAGGGCGATGATTTCGTCGATATTGGCCAGGGCCACCGACAGGCCTTCCAACACATGGGCGCGCTCGCGTGCCTTGCGCAGCAGGTACTGGGTGCGGCGCGTCACCACTTCGCGGCGATGGCGCAGGAAGATTTCCAGCAGGGCCTTGAGGCCCAGGGTCTTGGGCTGGCCGCCGTCGAGCGCGACCATGTTCATGCTGAACGAGGTCTGCAGCTGGGTGTGCTGGTACAGGTTATTGAGCAGCACCTCGGAGTTCTCGCCGCGGCGCAGCTCGATCACCACGCGCATGCCTTCCTTGTCGGACTCGTCGCGCAGTCCGTCGGAGGCGATGCCCTCGACCCGCTTGTCCTTGACCAGGTCGACGATCTGCTGCAGCAGGCGTGCCTTATTGACCTGATACGGCAGCTCGGTGACGATGATCGCCTCGCGCTCGCCGCCGCCCCGCTCGAAAGTCTCGATGTGGGTGCGCGCGCGCAGCACGATGCGGCCGCGGCCATGGGTATAGGCATCGACCAGCCCGCTGGCGTCGACGATCAGGCCGGCGGTGGGGAAATCCGGCGCCGGCACCAGCTTCATCAGCGTAGCCAGGTCCAGATCGGGGTTGTCGATCAACGCGATACAGGCGTCCAGCACCTCGCTCAAATTGTGCGGCGGGATGTTGGTGGCCATGCCCACGGCGATGCCGGAGGAGCCGTTGACCAGCAGCTGCGGAATGCGTGTCGGCAGGACCGAGGGCTCGGTCTCTTTCTCGTCGTAGTTGGGGACGAAATCGACCGTTTCGGAGTCGATGTCGGCCAGCATTTCCGAGGTCAGCCGCGCCATGCGGCACTCGGTATAACGCATCGCCGCCGGCAGGTCGCCGTCGACCGAGCCGAAGTTGCCCTGGCCGTCGATCAGCGGATAGCGCATGGAGAATTCCTGCGCCATGCGCACCAGCGCATCGTAGGCGGCGGTATCGCCATGCGGATGGTACTTGCCGATGACGTCGCCGACCACGCGCGCGCACTTGATGTACGAGCGGTTCCAGACGTTATTCAGCTGTTGTTGGGCGAAGAGGATGCGGCGGTGCACCGGCTTGAGGCCGTCGCGGGCATCGGGGAGTGCGCGTCCCACGATCACGCTCATGGCGTAATCGAGATAGGAACGCTTCATCTCGTCTTCGAGATTGACGGAGAGTACTTCTTTGGCGAATTCGGTCATGCGCAATCAGTTGGCCGCAGCAAGCGCAGCGGTATGCGGGACGCGGGATTTTTTTGATCTCTCGATTTTAACACAGCGGCAACAATTCACCCGCTCCGCAGTTACCGGAAAACCGGGCGCCGCAATCCGGCATGGACTCTGTCCCGCCGTGTCAATAGGGGGTCCCGGAAACGACGTTTCCGGGACCAGGCCGCTACACCACTCCGGCCCTGCTCTCCGCCCTGGTCCGGGCAGGCCTCAGCTCAGCTTTTTCAGCAATTCCGCCTTCTTCGCGTCGAATTCGGCGTCGGTGAGAATGCCCTTGGTCTTGAGGTCGTGCAGCTTCTCCAGGGTCGCCATCACATCATCGGCCTTGACCGCTTCCACCGGCGCGGCGGCGGGCGCCGCGGCACCGCTCAGGCCCTTCTGCAGGTTCTGCGCCAGCACCTGGCCCAGGGCCACGCCGGCGCCCAGGCCCATCGCGTCGCCGGCTATGCCGCTGCCACCGGCGCCGCTGGCCATGTTCGGAATGGCCTGCGCCGTCTGATACTGCATGAACTTGCCCATGTCGTTGCCGACCATGCCCATGCCGATGCGCTGGTCGAGAATCTTCTGCAACTCGTCCGGCAGCGACAGGCTCTGCACCGTCAGCGAGTCCAACTTCAGGCCCAGAGCGGCGAACGAAGGCGTCAGCGCATCGTTCAGCACCTTGGCGAACATGTTCTGGTTGGCCGCCAGGTCGAGGAAAGCGATGCCGGAAGCAGCGACGCCGTTGGCCATCTCCTGCAGCACCAGCCCGCGCAACTGGCCATCCAGATCGGCCATGCGGTAGATGTCGCGGGTGCCCGAGATCTGGGAATGGAACACCTTGGGATCGGCGATCTGGTAGGCGTAGTTGCCGAAAGCGCGCACCCGCACCGCACCGAATTCCTTGTCGCGCAGCGTCACCGGCTGGGCGGTGCCCCAGCGCTGATCCAGGCGCTGGCGGCTGCTGAAGAAATACACATCGCTCTTGAACGGCGAACGGAACAGTTTGTCCCAGTTTTTCAGGTCGGTCAGCAGCGGCAGCGTGTTGGTGGTGAGGGTGTAGCGGCCGGGGCCGAACACATCGGCGATCTTGCCCTCGTTGACGAACACCGCGAACTGTGACTCGCGCACCGTGAGGGCGCCGCCGTTCATGATCTCGCGGTCCTGCATCGGGAAGCGCCAGGCCAGCACATCGTCGCCATCCTCGGTCCATTCGAGGATTTCGATGAATTGTTTTTTGATGAAGTCCATCAGGGCCATGGCTGCTACCTCTATAAGTGCGGAAATTCCGCGTCAGGGCGATGAAGATAGCATAGCGCTGCGCGCAATCAGGAGGGATGCGGAAACGTGCTGAATTCCAAGGAAAATTGGGTCACATATCGAGCTATTGCGGCGCTGTTTCAACAGCGCCGGACATTACATTCGGGCCACGCCTGCCGGCACCGGAATCGGACCGCGCCGCGAACTATTCGGCGGTAGTAGGATCGATGATCGACGCAACCGCCGAAATGCGATTGGCGGGAAAGCCGCCCTGCTGCGCATGCTCCCGAACCGCCGCTTCATTCGGAGCGATATATACGCAGTAGATCCGGTCCGCAGTGACGTAACTTTGCAGCCACTGGATCTGGGGGCCCATCTTGCTCAGGACGCCGCAGGAAGTTTGCGATATCGCCTTGAGCTGTTCACCTGAAAGCTTTCCGGCACCCGGGATGTCTCTTTCAATGACATATTTCGGCATGACGCCTCTCCTTCCGCAACTTGATGAGTGGCCAGTCTATGCTTGTGGCGGCGCCGTTTTGCAGCCTATGAAGCCGCGGCTGTGATGCGGTTCATGTTTCCCACATCAATTGCCCGGCACCAATTCCAGAGAATGCCTTGATCAGGGCCTTCGTTCCCGCTTGGCGAGGCGCCTGGAAGCGGCTTACGCCCGCCATCCTGAGTGACTGGCTACCGATGATCAGGAACCTACCCCTGCCGCTCCGCAAGAACCTTGAGCTCAGCCAGGACCTCGGGAAAATCGGAAGTCACCAGGGGGCCAAATTCCTCGGCCCCAGGCCCGGTAATTTGGGTGCCGTAGATGATTCTGGTGCCGCCCGATGCAAGCGGCACCAGCCTGTGGCTGACCAGCACCCGCACGCCGTCTATGACGGTCTCATCGGTGAAGCTCTCGTTGGGGCTTACTTCGAGCAAGGTGCTGGTGAAGGCTTCCTGCCCGGGCGGCTGCATCGTGAAAGTCGTGCCCGCCGCAAACGGCCCGTGTATTTCGATGCGCTCGATACCTGCGTTCCAGTTCTTCCACCGTACTACGTCGGAGAAAAACTTCCAGACGCGGGCGGGCGATGCGGATGTTTCGATACTGTCTTCATGCGTCCACACAAATTTTCTCCAAACCGCTGCAATCGACGATCAGCAATGCCGCTCACGGCTAAAACCGAAGAACATAGGATTCCTCATCGTAATACTTTCCATCAATATGCAACGCATCTGAACTGCCTGGCTGTCATTCCGGAAAAGCGCCCGCCAGTTGTCCGAGGTCCGGGGCCCTTTCATCCTCTTCAGCGCATGCCTGCACACCGCCCGGTTCCTGCCGGCGCCGAATGACGCCCGCAAGCTGGCCGGCCCACATCGAATAGGCGTCCGCCCCGGGATGAAAACCGTCCGAGGCCATCAGTTCCATCCGCAACGGAAAGTCGATGGGGACGAATTCGCAGCGTTCGCTCTGCTCCACCCAGCGACGCAAAGCCTGATTGAGCCGTCTGGCCCTCAGGCCGAGATACCAGCGCAGCGGCTGCGGCAAGGCCGGAAAACCATGCATGGGCGGAATGCTGGAGAGCAGAATATGGCGAGCCTGAAATTTGTGCTCGAGCAGTTCAACCAGTTGATGCTGAGTCGCAAGCCATGGCTCCTGCCTGGTTCCGCCAGTGACGTCGTTGACTCCAGTGGAAGTGACGGCAACATCGAAGCGTTGCCGCGGCTCCCCTTCGAGCTGCTGCAGAACCTCGCGCGCTGTGAGGCCGGTTTTGGCAACAAGCTTCCACGAAACGCGGAAATAAGGAGCAAGCGCGGACACCAGCTGGCCTGAAAGGGCTTCGGACTGTGTCGCCACACCAACGCCCGCCGCCGCCGAATCACCCAGAATCAGCAGGCTTAGAGCTGGGCCGCTGCCATCAACCCCCTGGCGCTGCCCTGCCGGCTCCGGCAGGCGCGGCGTCACCCGTCGAACGTAGCGGCCCTGCGCCAGGAGTACAGGACCCAGTCCGATTGTTGCGAATTGATACCTCATTGGAATCCCGTACCCTTGTTTGCCCGACGCTCAAGCTCTACAGCCGCCCGGTGGATTTTAGATCCAGGCGCAACATTCACGCCGGGCGTGCCTCCGGATGGACAGGGAGATCATCGGCAAGCCGCACCCACGGCAACCGGGAACTTGCCCGCGTGTGATCTTTCGGCGGCAGATCCTCCGGGTGTTTCAACGAGCAGGTCGTCACATCCATTTTGGCGGGCTGCCGGCTGGACAGGAATGTCAGCGGCGTGCCGCACTGCGGGCAGAAAGTGCGCGTGCCATGTCCGGATGACTTGAAGCTGGCCGGGCTCCCCGAAACAAAGCGGAACTCGCTTGCCGGAACCGTGAACCAGGCGACCAGCGGAGCGCCGCTGGTACGACGGCAGATCGAGCAATGACAATACGTTTCCTGGGAGGGAACGCCGCCGGCCTCGTATCGTACAGCGCCGCAGAAGCAATGACCTGTCAGCATTCAATGATCTCCCTGGCCTTTCCTGATGTCCGTCGCCGGAGCGCCCGACCGGGCGCCGACCGCCCATGAGCCCAATGCCTCAAGAGCCTCGTGCTCATCGAGGCGCTGTGCCTGATCAAAAACCTCAGGCGGCACCCACGCCGGAAACGCCCTGTCGCGGCTGACATGATGGCCTGCGGCAGTATGCTCCTGCTGCGCCTGCGCCAGTTGGCGCGCCGAAAAATGATCCGAGGTGCGAACCAGCGCCGGCCAAAGCCGCCGATGCACAAACGTTATCTTCCCCCCGACAAGACGACACACCAGGATGTCTCTCGATTCTCCCAGTGACTGAAAGATACGAAAGATCTGATGACTCTTCGGGTGTGCCCACCAGCTGCCCTTGATGGGGCCGTCGACGATGACCTCCGCCAACCGTGGTACCGGCCCCTTGCCCGAAGCGAGCACGACCCCGTGTTTCCGCACGAAAGCGATGGCTTCGTCAGGGGTCATGTGCGCAAGGACTCCGCAGCTGTTTGATCGGGTCGGGCGACGCCATAGCGCGAAGTACCGCGCATCGTGTCGGATGAAAAACCCCCATGCACGGATTTAACGCTGGACCTGGTTTCGCGGCAAGTGACAATTCCGCTCTTTCCGAAGGTCTCAACTGCCGGTCAAGGCGCTCTTATCCGAAAACGGATCAATCCTCTCCGAGGGGAGAGGGGAACTCAACCCCGCTCAGCCCGCTCCCGGCAACCCCAGCGCCACCGCCACCCGCTCGATCGACCGGCTGTAACTCTCGGGCTGGAAGTTGTCGCGGTTCTTCACCTGGGCATACAGCTCATCCACCGCCGCGCGCAGCTCGTCCGAAACCTGCTGTGCGCCGCGTTCGGACAGCGCGGTGGTCAATACCGATACCGCCATGGCGGTCTGCTCGGCATCGCTGAAATCGCCGACATGGTCGCCGCGGGCGTCGCCGACAATGCTCTTCAGCAGCTTGCGCAACTGGCCGTCGTCGAGCGTGCGGCTGCGCACCTGCGGCACGATGCTGTTGTCGAGCGTGGCCAGCATGGTTTTGGCCTGACTGCGGATTTCGGCGGGACCGCGCTGGCCGGCGCCTTGCAGGGCCACCCACTGGTCATGCCACTTGCGCGCGGCGCCGGCGTCGCTCACCTCCAGCAAGCGGATCAGCATTACAAGTTGCGAGTCGGCCAGCGGCACGGCGCCGGACGGCAGGCCGCCGCTGCGCTGCGGGCGGGCGCGGTCGGCTTTGACCAGGGAGTGGTGGCAGGCGTTGCAGTCGAAGAATGCCAGCTCGGGGAACATGCCGTTGCCGAAGCGCGGCCCGCTCAGGTTTTCCAGAACCTTGCGCGCGCCTTCGGCCTGGCCGGCGGCCCAGTTGCGCGCCGGGTCCTGCGCGCCCTTGCGCTGCACGTAGCCGGCATCGACGTGCCAGTGCGGCGGTTCCAGTACGCCGAAGGTGTCCAACTCAAACAGCAGCGGCGGATGGCCGGCGGCCATGATGGCGTGGCTCATCGGATGGGAGTCGCTGCCGATATGGCAGTCGCTGCACACCTTGGCGCGGGCGATCGGGTCCCACAGCGGCGCCAGGCCGGCGGCGCTGCGCTCGTCCAGGGTCTTGTAGCCGGCGGTGTGCGGCCCGATCCAGCGCTCGGAAGCACCATGGCAGGCTTCGCAGCCGATGCCGTCGCTCAACTGGAAGCGCTCGCCGCGCTGCGCTACGGGCACGTTGTCGGCATGGCACACCAGGCAGCGCGGTGCGCTGGCGGCGTCACTCAATCCGAGCTTGTGTGCGATGGCCTGCGAGCGTGTGGACAATAAGGTTTCGTAAGCACGCGCATGCGCATCCTTGCGCTGCCAGATGAAGTACTCGTCCTGGCGAATGCGGCTGTCGGCGAAGGGGCGTGTCGAGCCATGACAGGTACTGCCGGCGCAGGTGGCGACACCCAGATGTTTGTCGCCGCCGGCATCCGCGGCAACGGCCACGGCGAAGAGCGAAAACAACAAGGCCGTGACCAGGCGCACAAGCATTTGACACATACCCCCCATACGCGTGGTGTGAGCCATTGGTGCCCTTTGTTACTTTCAAGCATAGTACGGAGACGGGCCGCGCGGTCAAACCACGCGTTTGGGGGGTATGGCAGAGCAATTCAAAATTGCCGTGATCGGTTCCGGGCCTGCTGGCTTGTCCGCGGCTGCCCGTGCGGCTGAACTCGGCCTGTCGCACGTGCTGCTCGAGGCCGAGGCGCACCTGTCCAACACCATTTACCGCTATCAGAAGGGTAAGTACGTGATGGCGGAGCCGTCGATCCTGCCGCTGCGCAGCCCGGTATCGTTCGCCGCCGGCAAGCGCGAGCAGATTCTCGAAAAATGGAATCAGGAAACCGGCGGTCTCAAGGTCAACCAGCGCCTGCGCAGCGAGGTCACCGCGCTGAGCGGTACGCGCGGCGACTTCACCATCAAGATCGGTGACGGCAGCGTCATCAATGCCGAGCACGTGGTACTGGCCATCGGCATGCAGGGCAATATCCGCAAGCTCGGCTGTCCCGGCGAGGATGCGGAGTTCGTGCAGTACCAGCTCGACGATCCGGACGAATACCAGGACGAGACCATCATCATCGTCGGCGCCGGCGATGCCGCGATCGAGAACGCCATCGCCTTGTCCGATCACAACAAGGTCATCATCATCAACCGCCGCGACGAGTTCGATCGCGCCAAGGCGGCCAACAACGCCGCCATTCTCAAGGCCATTGCCGATGGCCGCATCCAGTGCTTCTACAACAGCGGCCCGCGCACCGCCGAGGATCAGGCCGAGCGGCGCCCGCGCGGCTTGATGGTGCTGAACACCGCCTCCGGCGAAGTGCACCTGCCCTGCGACCGCGTCATCGCCCGCCTCGGCGCCACACCGCCGCGCAAGTTCGTCGAATCCTGCGGCGTGAAATTCCCCACGCCCGACCCGACCAGCCTGCCGGCGGTATCCGGCACCTACGAGTCGAACGTGCCGGGCTTGCACATCATCGGCGCCCTCGCCGGCTTCCCGCTGATCAAGCAGGCGATGAATCAGGGTTACGAGGTGGTCGAGTTCATCCTCGGCAACAACGTCGAGCCGGCCGACGAGCCGCTGCTGCGCAGCAAGTTCGGCTCCCTGCCCGGCTTCACCTCGGTCGACGCGGCGCTGGAACTGGTACAGCAGCGCGTGCCGGTGCTGGCACCGTTGACGCGCCTGCAGTTGCGCGAGTTCCTGCTCGACTCCGAGGTGCGCACGCCGCCGCATGGCGAAACTATTTTCGAGCGCAACGACTACAGCGACAGCTTCTACTCCATCGTCGACGGTCAGGTCGAGATCGAGCTTGCCGCCAGCGACCACTCGCACGTCGTCACCCTCGGCCCCAGCGAATTCTTCGGCGAGATGAGCCTGATCTCGGGCCGGCGCCGTTCCGCCACGGTGCGCGCCGGCCATGCCTGCGTGCTGGTGGAAACGCCGCGACGCTCGATGAACAAGCTGATCTATTCGGTGCCGGCGGTGAAGCGCGTGGTCGACGAGGCCTTCCTGCGCCGCGCTATTCTCGCCAACATCGCGCCCGACGCGCCGGCGGCGGCGGTGGCCGAACTGGTATCGAGTGCCTCGGTGCTGGCTTTCAAGCCGGGTGAAACCCTGTTCCGCGAAGGCGAGCCGGGCGACTGCCTGCACCTGATCCGCAAGGGCTCGGTGACCATCTCGCGCCACATGGACAACCGCGAGGTGGTGCTGGCCTACGTACCCGCCGGCCAGTACGTCGGGGAAATGGCCCTGGTCAGCAACCTGCCGCGTTCCGGTACCGCCACCGCCGCCGTGGCCAGCGAAACCATCCGCATCGAGGGCGCCGCTTTCAAGGCCCTGCTGGCGCGCATGCCGGAGGTGAAGGAACGGGTGGAGGAGCGTTACAGGAGCCGCCTGGCGCGCAATGTCTCGGCGCTGCAGCAGCCGGAGCGCGGCGGCATCATCGGCTTCTTGATGGCGCAGGGCGTCGGCGAAGCCACCGACGTGCTGCTGATCGACGAATCCCTGTGCGTGCGCTGCGACCAGTGCGAGAAAGCCTGCACCGACACCCATGGCGGCGTGTCGCGGCTCAACCGCCAGGCTGGACCCACTTTCGAAAACCTGCATGTGCCCACTTCCTGCCGCCATTGCGAGCACCCGCACTGCATGAAGGACTGCCCGCCGGACGCGATCAAGCGCGCTCCCAACGGCGAGGTGTTCATCAGCGACTCCTGCATCGGCTGCGGCAACTGCCAGCGCAACTGCCCCTATGGCGTGATCCAGATGGGCGTGGAGAGCAAAACCAAACCCAGCCTGTGGCGCTGGATGCTGTTCGGCGGGCGCGAGCCCGGCGTCGACAGCCATCACCATCCCAGCGGCACGCCGAAGAAGGCGGCCAAGTGCGATATGTGCAAAGGCCTGCCCGGCGGACCCGCCTGCGTGCGCGCCTGCCCCACCGGCGCGGCGCGGCGCGTCAGTCCCGAGCAGTTCCTGCGCGTGGCGCGCAAGGAATAAGGGAGATAACGTGCCCGCCGAGATCAGGCTGATGCCGACGGGTGCGGTCCATGAGGGCTTTCTGGCTTATCGCGGGTTCCGTTACCTCAAGCTGGCCTCGCTGCTGTGCGTGCTGGCGGTGGTGGCATACTGGTGGCACAGCCCGGCCGGCGGCCCCAATGGCGGCACCTGGCTGGGCTACACCCTCGGCACTGTCGGCGCCCTGCTGATCGTCTGGCTGACCTGGCTGGGGCGGCGCAAGCGCAACTACGCCTCGAACCTCGGCACCGTGCGCGGCTGGCTCTCGGCCCATGTCTACCTGGGCCTGTCGCTGGTGACCATCGTCACCCTGCACACCGGCTTTCACTTCGGCTGGAACATCCACAGCCTGTCCTTTGTGCTGATGCTGCTGGTCATCGCCAGCGGCATCTACGGCGTGGTGGCCTATGCACGCTATCCCTCCATGATTACCGAGAACCGCGACCAGGGCACCCGCGAGGCCTGGCTGGCGGAGCTGGACGAGCTCAACGAACAGTCGCTGAAGCTGGCCGACACACTCGATGCCCAGGTGCATCAGGTGATCGTGCGCTCGATCGACCGCATCCGCATCGGCGGCTCGCTGCGCGCGCAGCTGTTCGGTCCGCGCGAGCCGGTGCGCGCGGCCTTCGAACAGCTCAGGCAGGAGCTGAGCGAAACCACCAGCTTCATGGCCAGCCAGGTGCGGCCCATGCGCACCACACCGTCGATCGCGCCCGACACCAGCTCCACTGTCATGTTCCTGGCCGGGCAGCTGGCCGGCAACGCCCAGAACAACGAAAACGCGCAGAAGCTGCTCGACCTGGTCGCGCGCCGCCGCGACCTCACCGGCCGCATCAATCGCGACATCCGGCTGCACGCGCAGATGCAGATCTGGCTGTATTTCCATGTGCCGCTGACCTTCGCCCTGCTGGCGGCGCTGCTCGCGCACATCCTGTCCGTCTTCATCTACTGGTAGGCGCTACCGTGACTGAACCTCATCTCACGGCCGCCCTCACCCCACCGTCCGCTCCGAGGACGGCCCCCCCCTCTCCTCCTCCCGGGGGGAGAGGGGCGGTGGTCGGCTGCGCCGGCGCACGGAGAAACCTGTGCGCTTTTTAATTCGCACCTGGACCCGGCAAGGCGGCGAAAACGTTTCCCGCGACCGCGAACTGGACAGCGGGCGCCTGCGCATCGGCCGCGGCACCGATCAGGACATCGAGTTGCCGGACGTGCGCATCGCCATGGCGCATGCCGAATTGGTGCGCAGCGGCAAGAACGCTATGCTGGTGACCAGGCCCGGCGCCCATATGCTGGTCAACGGCGCGCCGTCCAAGGAACACAAGCTGCACGGCGGCGATGTGGTGCTGCTCGGCCGCTACCAGCTGACCATCTTGCCTGGCAGCGGCGGCATTGACCTGCAGATCGACGTCGAGGAGAAAGTCTCGGCGCGCGACGAGAAGAGTCAGAGGCAGACACGCCTGAGCATGAGCCTGGGCGAAGTGCTGTGGACGCGGCGACGCCTGGCCTGGCTGCTGTTTGTGCCGGTGCTGTTGCTCAGCTTCGCCATACCGGCGTGGCTGCGCTTCCACCATCCCGTGGCCGCGATCAGCCATGGCGAATACAAGCCGCCGCAGCCGCCCACCGGCCTGGCCGCAGCGATACCGACCGACCGCATCTGGGTGCCGGGCCAGTCGAGCAGCGCCCACGCCTATTTCCAGACCGACTGCGCCCAGTGCCACCGGACCGCATTCGACAAGGTGCCTAACGAAGCCTGCCTGAGCTGCCACAAAGGCACCAGGGAACATGTCAACGATGCGCACTGGCTCAAGCTCGACGACTTCGCCAAGTCGCGTTGCGAGAACTGCCATCACGAGCATATGGGCGATGCCGGGCTGGTGACGCGCAGCAGCGTGCAATGCACCGCCTGCCACGCACAACCGCAACTGCGCTTCCCCGACATCAAGCTGCAAGCTGCGGCGGACTTCTCGCAACACCACCCGGTGTTCACCCCCAGGGTAGCGCGCTACGACTCGGTCACGCGCAGCTTCAACTGGATCGAATCGAGCCAGGAGTTCCCGCTCTACCTGCACTCCGACACCAATCTGAAATACCCGCACGACAAGCATCTCGACCCCAAGGGCCTGAAATCGCCGGACGGGAAAAAAGTGCTGGGCTGTGCCGATTGCCATGAGCCGGATGCCTCCGGCGTGTCGTTCAAGCCGATCGACATGCAGAAGCATTGCGCCGCCTGCCACCGCCTCGATTTCGACCCGGACGATCCGGATCGCACCGTGCCGCACGGGCAGCCGGCGCAGGTGGTCGGCGTGATCCGCGACTATTACGCCCGCGCCGCGCTGGCCGGCGGCGTGAAGAAACCGGGCGCGCCCGAGATCGTGCAACTGCGGCGCAAACCGGGCGAGCAGCTGACGCCGCCGCAGGCCCGTGCCGCGCTGGAATGGGCCGACCAGCAATCCGCCCTGGTCATCGACGAGGTGTTCGACAAGCGCGTCTGCGGTTACTGCCATAGCGTCAAGCACAGCGGCGACCCGGCCCTGCCGTGGGACATCGCGCCGGTGGCGATGGCGCAGCACCGGCTCGACCATGCCCGCTTCGATCACCAGGCGCACCGCAGCGAGAAATGCGAGAGCTGCCACGCCGCCGCTACATCCAAGCTCAGCACCGATGTGCTGATGCCCGAGCTCAAGCGCTGCCGCGATTGCCATGGCGATCCCGGCAGCAGCGCCCGGATACCGTCCAGTTGCATCGAGTGCCATGGCTATCACATCTCCACCAAGTTCCAGATGGGAATGCCGGATCAGGCGCCACTACAGCCTGTTGCTGCTCAGGGAGCCATGCAGGGCGCAATGCACGCAACGGCGCCGATGGAAACACCGGCCGGGCACCCGCCATGAAGCGTCTGTGTTTCCTGATGACGCTGTGCCTGGGCCTGGCTCTGGGGCTCGACTCCTGCGGTGGCGGTGGTAGCAATGGCAGCAGCGGACCCGGTAGCGGCTGCAACGGTTCCTGCGAGACCAGTTCGCCGCAACGGCTGGAAGTGGCCGACGTGCAGCAGATCATCGCCCAGGCCGTGGCCGAAGCGCAGGCGCAGAAGGTGGGCGCCACCATTGCCGTGGTCGATCGAGTCGGCAACGTGCTCGGCGTGTTCAAGATGAGCACGGCGGGCAACAGCGTCACGGTCAACTCGGAGCGCAACACCGGCACCGGACTCGATGGCCTCAGCGTGGTGCCGGCGACCCTGGCCGCCATCTCCAAGGCAGTGACCGGCGCCTATCTCAGTTCCGAAGGCAACGCCTTCTCCACCCGCACCGCCAGCCAGATCGTGCAAGAACACTTCAACCCCGGTGATCTGGGACAGCCTGGCGGCCCGCTGTTCGGAGTGCAGTTCAGTTCCCTGCCCTGTTCCGATTTCAATACCCGTTACATCGCCGGCACAGGCGCCGACATCGGCCCCAAGCGTTCGCCGCTGGGACTGTCAGCCGACAGCGGCGGCTTTCCGCTGTACAAGAACGGCACCGTGGTCGGCGGCGTCGGCGTGATGGCCGATGGCGTCTACAGCCTCGACCTCGACATCAGCGTGCCGGAAAAAGGCGTGGACGAGCTCATCGCCATCGCCGCCACTTCCGGCTTCGATGCGCCGGGCGACCGCCGCGCCGACGAAATTACTGTCGGCGGCTTCACCCTGCGCTACACCGATGTCGAAGTGGGCGATACCCTCACCGGCGGGCATAACACGCTGAGCTACAGCGCGGCCAGCGCCAGTGGCGCGCTCAGTGCGGTACCAGGCTACTCCGCCGCCAGCATCATCCCGGGCACTTATTTCGGCACGGCACAGTCGGGCTATGCCGCGGCCACCGAAGCGGCGTTTGCCGGCCTTGATGCGTTCGAGCTGGTCGATGGCGGCGGCAGTCCGCGCTATCCGCCGCAAGCCGGCAAGGATGGGTTGCTCAGCGCCGCCGAAGTCACCGAAGTCCTCAAGGACGGCATCACCGTCGCCAACGATACCCGCGCGCAGATCCGCCTGCCGCTGGGCTCGCAGATGCGCGGCTCCTACGTGGTGGTCGATACACAGGGCAATATCGTCGGCGTGCTGCGCACCCGCGACGCGCCGGTGTTCGGTACCGACGTCGCCTTGCAGAAGGCGCGCACCGCGCTGTTCTTCTCCTCGCCGGCTGCCACGGCAGCCTTGCAGGCGGCGGGTTCGGTCACTTACCTCAAGCCTACCGGCAGCGCCGGCAATACCACCGTCAAGTTCAGCGCCTATGCCCAGGCGATGACGGCCCTGGTGGGCGCCAATGCCCTCAACGGCACCTACGCCTACGGCGCACGCTCCGTTGGCAATCTCGATCGGCCGTTCTTCCCCGATGGCATCGACGGCAATCCCAATGGCCCGCTGAGCAAGCCATACGCGCAGTGGAGCCCGTTCTCCACCGGCTTGCAGCTCGACATGGTGTATGAGCGCATCGCCCAGCATGTGCTGTTCGCGCTCGGCGCCGGGCCGGATGTGGGACCGAGCTGCGCCGGGCCGCCGGGACCCGCCGCCGGCTTCAACACCACGGTGCCGGCGATGCTCGGCGACGGCCTGCAGATCTTCGCCGGCGGCGTGCCGATCTACCGCGGCAGCGCGCTGGTCGGCGCCGTCGGCGTCTCCGGCGACGGCATCGACCAGGACGACATGGTGGCCTTCCTCGGCCTGTACAACGCCGGCCAGATACTGGGCACCATCGGCAATGCGCCGCAGGCCATGCGCATCGACCAGTTGAGCATCGGGGGCCAGAACGTCCGCTATGTGGAATGTCCGCAGGCGCCGTTCCTGGACAGCAACGAGCAGGACCCGTGCGACGGCAAGTGAGACAGGCCGCTATGAAGGGCCTTGTGCTGTGCAGCGCGCTTGGCACCCTGCTCGCCGTGACCGCGCAAGCCGGGGCCGCCGTGCAGACCTACGGCCCGGTGCGCGCCAAAGAGAGCCTGTCGCAGATCGCTTATGCGCTGCGTCCCGAGAAAACCCGCCTCTGCACCTACCAGACCATCACCGCGTTATACCGCGCCAACCCAGATGCCTTCGCCGGCTCGCCCGAGCACATCAAGCCGGGCAGCGTGCTGCGCGTGCCGGAGGCGCAGGACATCGTCGCCATTCCGGCGGCGGAAGCCTATGCCGTATATCACTCCGATCAGCACGGCTCCAGCGAGCATGGTCCCGGCGCCGCCTCGCTGCCCGCCGCGATGCCGCTCAGCACATCTTTCACACCCGCTGCTGCGGCACCGATACCGAAAGCAGCGCCGCCGCCAATGGCCACTGAATCGAGCGACGGCGCTCCGGAAATCCGCCGTCGCACCGGTGAGCAGCGCCCGATCCCGGGCGACAGCGAACCGCTGCCCGATCCCAACCGCATCAGCCGGCTGGCCCCGGTAGCCGCGCCGGAGGCCTGGAACGCCTGGGAGGTCGCGCCGATCCCCGACCGCTGGCGCCTGCTCAACTCTCTGGGCCTGGTGCCGCAGCACTGGTACGACCCCTACAACCAGAACACGTACAAAGCGGACAAGCCGATCCGCCACGGCGACGAGTTCATCAATCTCAATGTCACCGCCGACGCCGTTTACGAGTACCGCCGCCTACCCGTCCCGGTCGGCGGCCAGGGCACCAATATGCCGGGCGAGAACGGCATCTTCGGCGGCGAGGACCAGACCCTGTTCAACGCCAACCTGATCCTGTCGGCGGTGTACATCAAGGGCGACACCACCTTCAAGCCGCCCGAGTACGAGCTGCACCTGACGCCGGTGCTGAACTACAACTACACCACGGCGGAGGAAGCCGGCGCGCTGAATATCGACCCGAGCAAGGGCCGCTACCGCTCCGATCAGTTCATCGGCCTGCAGGAGGCTTTCGTCGACTACCACCTGCGCAATGTCTCGGACCGCTACGACTTCGACAGCGTGCGCTTCGGCATTCAACCCTTCTCCACCGACTTCCGCGGCTTCCTGTTCCAGGACAACCAGCTGGCGCTGCGCTTCTTCGGCAACCGCGACAACAACCGCTGGCAGTACAACATCGCCTGGATCCGCCGCCTGGAGAAGAACACCAACAGCGGCCTCAACGACGTCACGGTGAAGCCGCGCAACGACGATACCTACGTGCTCAACCTCTACCGCCAGGACTTCCCGGTGCTGGCCTTCACCTCGCAGCTCACCGTGGTGCACAACCGCAACCGCGAGGACGGCGAGCAGTTCTACGACGACAACGGCTTCCTGCAACGCCCGGCGCCGATCGGCCTGGAGCTGCCGCGCAAGTACCAGGTGACCTACTTCGGCTACAACGGCGACGGCCACTTCGGCCGCCTCAACCTGACCCTGTCGACCTACATGGCTGTCGGCGACCAGAGCCATGGCGTGTTCGACGACAAGGCCAAACGCATCCGCGGCCAGTTCGGCGCCGCGGAGGCCTCGTACGACCTCGACTGGCTGCGCCTGCGCGCCAGCGTCGTCTACGCCAGCGGCGACAAGAATCCCTACAACAGCACCGCCACCGGCTTCGACGCCATCTTCGAAAATCCGATCATCGCCGGCGCCGACACCAGCTTCTGGATCCGCCAGGCGGTGCCGCTGATCGGCGGCGGCGGCGTGACCCTGTCGCAGCGCAACGGTGAACTGGCCGACCTGCGCTCCAGCAAGGACTTCGGCCAGTCCAATTTCGAAAACCCCGGCCTGATCCTGATCGGCCTTGGCGCCGATGCTGACCTGATGCCGCAGGTGCGCCTGTCCGGCAACTTCAATCATCTGTGGTTCGACAGCGCGGCGACGGTGCAGGTGGCGCGCAACCAGTTGCTGCCCTCCGACAGCATCGGCTGGGATCTGTCCACCGCCCTGATCTACCGCCCTTTCTTCACCCAGAACATCATCTTCCGCCTGTCCGGCGCCGTGCTGATTCCGGACGACGGCTACCGCGCCCTGTTCCCCGACAAGTACCAATATTCGGTGCTTGGCAACCTGATCCTCACTTACTGATCATGCGCAACCTGCGTGCCCTCCTTGTCGTCGTCCTGGCCTGCGCCGGCACCGCCCATGCCTACGACAGGGAACAGCCGCGCAACATCCTCTACGTCGACGCCCCGGCGGCGCCGCGCTTCCAGACCGCGCAGCAGGCGCAGGACAAGAGCGCCGGCTGCCGCTCCTGCCACACCGACACCGACCACGCCAGCATGCACGTCAACCCGGCCGTGGTGCTGGGCTGCACCGACTGCCACGGCGGTAACGCCGGCGTCGCCCTGGGCAGCGGCATCAGGCAGGACGATCCGGCCTATCGCAAGACGCTCGACCAGGCCCATGTGCAGCCGCGCAATCCGGAGGCCTGGCACTACCCGTCCAGCGCCAATCCGCCGGACAGCTACACCTTGCTCAATCGCGAGTCGCCGGAGTTCGTGCGCTTCGTCAACCCCAGCGACTACCGCGTGGTGCGCGATTCCTGCGGCGCCTGCCATCTGCCGCTGATCGAGGCGGCCGAGCGCAGCCTGATGAGCAACGCCGCCATGTTCTTCGAGGGCGCCTCGTACAACAACGGCATCCTGCCGTTCAAGCGCGGCATCATCGGCGAGGCCTACACCCGCGACGGCGAGGCCGCCTCGGTGGCCGATCCCTCCGGTACGCCGGACGCCAACATGACGGCCAAGGGCGTGCTGGCCAAACTGTTTCCTCTGCCGCCCTGGGAAGTGGTGCCGCAGGCCGACGTGTTCCGCATCTTCGAGCGCGGCGGCCGCAACATCTCCAACCTGTTTCCGGAAACCGGCCTGCCCGACTCGACCGGCGAAATCCAGAAACTGGATGAGCCGGGCCGTCCCGATTTCCGCCAGTCCAACCGCGGACCGGGCACCGGCAACCGCATCGCCGTGCCGGTGATCAACCTCACCAAGACCCGCCTCAACGATCCCTACATGTGGTTCCTCGGCACCAACGAGCAGGCCGGCGACTACCGCTCCAGCGGCTGCGCCGGCTGCCATGTGGTGTATGCCAACGACCGCGACCCGCTGCACTCCGGGCCCTACGCCCAGTTCGGCAACCAGGGCACCACCCAGACCATCGACCCGACCATCCCGAAGAACGAATCCGGCCATCCGCTCAAGCACGTCTTCACCCGCTCCATTCCGACCGAGCAGTGCATGGTCTGCCACATGCACCAGCCCAACATCTTCCTCAACTCCATGCTCGGCTACACCATGTGGGACTACGAGTCCGACGCGCCCAGCATGTGGCCGGCGAAGCAGAAGTACCCCAGCGATCACGAAATCCGCGAGATCAACAAGCGCAACCCCGAGGAAGCGGCGACCCGCGGCAACTGGGGCGATCCTGAATTCCTCAAGGGCGTGTCCGGCCTCAACCCGACGCTGAAGGACACCCAGTTCGCCGATTACCACGGCCATGGCTGGAACTTCCGCGCCATCTTCAAGCGCGACCGCAAGGGCGACCTGCTCGACAAGGCCGGCGCCATCGTCGCCGACGACGATCCGCACAAGTTCCACAAAGCGGTGCAGCTGATGTCGATTCATGTCGAGAAAGGCATGCAATGCACCGACTGCCATTTCTCGCAGGACATGCACGGCAACGGCCATCTCTACGGCGAAGTGGCGCAGGCCATCGAGATCGACTGCCAGGACTGCCACGGCACGGTGGACAGCTACCCGACCCTGCGCAGCTCCGGCCCGGCGGCGCCCGCGCCGAAATGCCCGGCCGGCTCCACGCTACAGGCCGGCGCTTCGATCAAGGTCGCCAACATCCCGCCGCCGGCGGTGCCGACTTATGTCTGCGTTTACGCCGACGGCACCCAGACCGCCGCGCCGCCCGCCGGCACCGACCTGGCCGAGATGCGTACCCAGGATGGCCGCCTGCGCTTCGAATGGGTCAACGGCGAACTGTGGCAGCGTTCTTCGGTGACGCCCGGCCAGGAGTGGCGCATTCACCTGGTCAAGGATTCTGTCACGCCGGCGAGCAAGGACTACAACGCCAAGGCCGCGCGCGCCAAGCTGATGAGCACCGACACGCAAACCTTCGCCTGGGGCGGCGGCGTGGCGCCGGCCAGCCGCGCCCACCAGGATAGCAAGATGCTGTGCGTTACCTGCCACAGCTCCTGGACCACGTCCTGCTTCGGTTGCCACCTGCCGATCCAGGCCAACTGGAAAACCGATCGCCTGCACTTCGACGGCGAGGAATCGCGCAACTACGCCACCTACAACCCGCAGGTAGTGCGCGACGACTTCTTCATGCTGGGCAAGCACGGCGAGGCCAAGGGCTTCCGCATCGCGCCGGTGCGAAGTTCCTCGGCCCTGGTGCTGTCCTCGACCAACTCCAGCCGCGAACACATCTATGTGCAGCAGGCGCCGGTTTCGGCCAGCGGCTTCTCCAGCCAGGCCTTCGCGCCGCACTATCCGCACACCGAACGCACCGTCGAGACCAAGACCTGTTCCGACTGCCACCTGTCGCAAGCCAACGACAACAACGCCTGGATCACCTCGCTGCTCGGCATGGGCACCGGCTTCGTCAACTTCATCGGCTACCACGCCTATGCCGGCCTCGACGGGGCGCTGGCCGCGGTGCAGGTGACGGAATGGGACGAGCCGCAAGCGGTGATCGGCAGTTACCTGCACCGCTACGCCTATCCCGACTGGTTCGCCGAGCACCAGAAGAACGGACAGGAGCTGCAACACGCCTATACCCACGGCACCGGCGATGCGGTGGGCTGCCTGCAACTGCGCGGCGAATATCTCTACGTGGCGCAGGGCAGCCACGGCATGCAGGCTTACGATGTGGCCAGCATCGGCAACAAGGGCATCTCCGAAAAGATCATCACCGCGCCATTCTCGCCGCTGGGCCACGACACCCATATCGCCTCGAAGGACGCGAGCTGCGTCGCCCTGCCCACCAACCAGCCGATCAACCTGGGGCGCAATACCGAGAAGATGCGCCAGGAGAACCAGGAACAGGCGTTCCATCCGATCTACCACTACGCCCTGATCACCGACAGAGTCGAAGGCCTGATCCTGAGCAACGTCGACACCCTGCAGGACGGCGACCCGCGCAACAACTTCCTCGAACGCGCCCTGACCTACAACCCCGACGGCCTGCTCAAGGGCGCGCGCCACGTCACTATCGCCGGCGACTGGGTCTACATCGCCGCCGACGCCGGCCTGGTGGTGCTGAACCTGGCCGATCCGCTCAAGCCGCAAGTAGTGGCGACGCTGCCCATGCAGGATCTGCGTTCCACCTATGTGCAGTTCCGCTACCTGTTCGCCGTCACCGGCCAGGGCTTGCAGATCGTGGACATCACCCATCCGCAGGCGCCGCACCTAGTCGAGGGCGCGACGGTGCCGCTGAGCGACGCCCACCGCGTCTACGTCGCCCGCACCTTCGCCTACGTCGCCGCCGGCAAACAGGGCCTGGCCATCGTTGACGTGGAGAATCCGGAGAAGCCCGAGCTGTACCAGCTGTTCGACGCCGACGGCAAGATCGACGATGCGCACGACGTGGTGGTCGGCTCGACCAATGCCTCGTTGTTCGCTTACGTCGCCGACGGCAAAAACGGCCTACAGGTGATCCAGCTCACCGCGCCCGATACCCAGCCCAAGTTCTACGGCTTCTCGCCCGATCCCAAGCCGGCCCTGATCGCCCACTACCGCACCTCCAAGCCGGCGCTGTCGCTGTCACGCGGCCTCGACCGCGACCGCGCGGTGGACGAGAGCGGCGGCCAGGTGGCGGTGTTCGGACGCATCGGCTCGCGGCCGTTCAACGTCGAGGAAATGCAGAAGATGTACCTGAACCCGGACGGCACGCCCTGGTTCGTCAGCGATGCCGTGGACAGCATGCAAAAGCGCACGGAAGCCAGGCCACGGAAAGCGGTTAAATCAAAGTAGCGCTGTGGCGAACGCAGCGGCCGGTAAGCTCGATTACGTCGAACTCTGCGCCTGAAGCGTTGAGACGGCAACAAACTCGGCAAAATCCGCTGCCGACACCGCAACCATCTGCCGCTACCCGTTCGAGTAGCAGCTTCCTCCCCGTTTGAAGCTAGAATCAGCTCATAACGAGCGTCAGAAACCGAGGAGAGCCCGCCGTGAAAACTATCGACAGCACCTTGCTGTGCCTGGCCGTGTCCGCGCTGCTCATGGCCGGCGGCCCCGTCTATGCCAAGGGCACCGCCCAGGTCGACAGCGCGCGCATCGCCGCCGCCAATGCGGAACCGGGCAACTGGATGAGCAGCGGCCGCAGCTACGACGAGCAGCGCTACAGCCCGCTCGACAAGATCAGCGCCGACAACGTCTCCACCCTCGGCCTGGCCTGGACCTACAAGCTGGACGTGGACCGCGCCGCCGAAGCCACCCCGGTGGTGGTCGATGGCGTGATGTACACCACCGGCGCCTTCAGCTTCGTCTACGCCCTGGACGCGCGCAGCGGCAAGCTGCTGTGGAAGTACGATCCCAAGGTGCCGCGCGCCAAGGCCGGCAACGCCTGCTGCGATGTCGGCAATCGCGGCGTGGCGGTGCGCAAGGGCAACGTCTATGTCGGCGCCTTCGACGGCCGCCTCATCGCGCTCGACGCGAAAAGCGGCAAGAAGGTCTGGGAGACCGATACCACGCCGGACCATACGCGCAGCTACTCCATTACCGGCGCGCCTCTGGTCATCAAGGACAAGATCCTGATCGGCAACGGCGGCGCCGAGTTCGGCGTGCGCGGCTATATCAGCGCCTATGACGCCGAGACCGGCAAGCTGGCCTGGCGCTTCTACACCGTCCCTGGCGACCCCAAGCTGCCGGCGGAAAGCAAGGCCATGGAGATGGCGCGCAAGACCTGGAGCGGCGACAAGTACTTCGCCGAGGGCGGCGGCGGCACGGTGTGGAACGCCATCGCTTACGATCCCGCCCTCAACCTGGTCTACTTCGGCACCGGCAACGGCGTCGAGTGGAACCGCGTCGCGCGCGGCGAGGCCAAAAGCGCCACCAACCTGTTCCTCGCCTCGATCGTCGCCGTCAATGCCGATACCGGTGAGTACGCCTGGCACTACCAGGAAGTGCCAGGCGACATGTGGGACTACGACGCCGACGAAAGCATCGTCCTGGCCGACCTCAACATCGGCGGCAAGCCGCGCAAGGTGCTATTGCAGGCGCCGAAAGACGGCTTCTTCTATGTGCTGGACCGCGCCACCGGCGAACTGCTCTCGGCCGAGAAATACGCCACCGCCACCTGGGCCAGCAAGGTGGATCTGAAGAGCGGCATGCCGCAGATCGACGATGCCGCCTCGGACTGGACCAGCGGCCCCAAGGTGGTGATGCCCGGCCCGCTCGGCGGCCATAACTGGCAGCCCATGTCCTACAGCCCCAAGACCGGCCTGGTCTACATCCCGGCGCAGGAAGCCGCCGCGCTGCTGGCGCCGGACAACGATGCGGTGTTCGACACCCATACCGGCGCCTGGAACCTTGGCACCCAGCCGCTGGCCCTGCCGGAAAATCCCAAGCAGCTGCAGCCGATCATCGACTCCTACAAGGGCCGCCTGCTGGCCTGGGACCCGGTGGCGCAGAAGCAGGTGTGGGCGCAGGAATACCGCACGCCGTGGAACGGCGGCACCCTCAGCACCGGCGGCAACCTGGTGTTCCAGGGCAGCGCCGACGGCCGCTTCATCGCCTACGCCGCCGACAGCGGCAAGAAGCTGTGGGAATCCCCCGCCAACAGCGGCGTGATGGCCGGCCCGATGAGCTACACCGTTCACGGCGAGCAATATGTCGCCGTGCTCGCCGGCTGGGGCGGCGCCTTTCCGCTGGCCTACGGTGCAATCTCGCTCAACGCCAAAGTGCGTCCGGAATCGCGCGTGCTGGTCTACAAGCTCGGTGGCACCGCCACACTGCCGCCGCCGCAGAACGCCCCCGCCGTCCAGCCCGCGCCGCCGCCGCTGACCGCCGACGCCAACACCGTCAATCACGGCCGCGACCTGTTCAACGGCAACTGCGGCGTCTGCCACGGTCTCAGCGCCGTCAGTGGCGGCGTGGTGCCCGACCTGCGTTACCTGACGCAGGAGAAACACGACATCTTCCCCGGCATCGTCTACGGCGCCCGCGCCAGCCACGGCATGCCCTCCTTCGCCGGCCGCCTCAAGCCGGAAGATGTGGATGCGATTCACCAGTACCTGATCAAGCGGGCGCACGATTTGCAGGATGAGATGAAGGGCGCGGCTGCGCAGACTGCGGCGGTGAAGGCGCCGTAGCCTTTAGCTTTCCCCGGTCTCGTCTAAAAGGTCCGTTCGCCCCGAGTGCCCGCGAAGCGGGTGTATCGAGGGGCCGGATTCAGCAATGCCGTCCCTGGCGAGACTTGGCCGCTTTTACCAAACCCCGGCCTGGCCATCCCTGGCCGGGCGTTCGCCGGGATGAATGTCCACTGGACATTCATCCATATCCGGCTCACCCCTCCTGACACGATGCTGTCAGCAGCCCCTCGGTAATCTGCTCCCAGCTCGCAGGCCCCTGCGATCCGGTTCATACACCGAAGGAATCAAGCCATGACCGTCAAGGGAAGCTGTCACTGCGGCGCCACCAAGTTCGAGCTGAGCGCGGCGCCGGAAAGCGTGACGCGCTGCACCTGCTCGCTCTGCTCCAAGCGCGGCGCGTTGTGGGCCTATTACAAGCCGGAGCAGTTCCGCCTGACCACGCCGCTGGAGCAGGTATCGACCTATCGCTGGCAAACCAAAACGGTCAAGCACAACTTCTGTGCCACTTGCGGCTGCGGCACCTACAGCGAATCGCCCGACTGGTCCAGTGGCCAGGCCGATTTCAGCAACCCGAAAATCGCCGTCAACGCCCACCTGCTCGATGACTTCGACCTCCAGGCCGTGCCGGTCATCGTCATCGACGGCAAGAACCTCTGGTAGGGAGCGGGAATATCCGGCAACCTTTGACGGTCCTGTTGGGACAGACTACAAGGGCCATTACCAGCCCGCTGTCCCTTCATCCGTCGGAGCAAGCCCCATGCCGCACCCCGTATCCCTGGATCGCCGCCGCCTGCTTGGCCGCTTAGCGCTTGGCGCCGCCACGCTGCCGTTGCTGCGCCTGTCGCCCGCCCTGGCCGACGACCTGCCGCACCTGAGCCCGGACGACCCCAGCGCCAAGCCCCTGCACTATATCGCCGACGCCACCAAGATCGATCCCAAGGCCGAGCAGACCTACATCGCCGGGAGCCGTTGCGGCACCTGCGCCCTGTTCCACGCCGACAAGGCCAAGGGCGACTGGGCCAGCTGCGACATCTTCACCACCAAGGCCGTCAATAGCCACGGCTGGTGCCTGTCGTATACCTCGGGTTGAGACCAGTCGCAGATTGGGGTACCAGGCGCTAGCGACGCGGCCAGCGACTCACCAGCATCCTGCGCCGCCGGCTCATCCACATGACACCGAGCGCGAACCCCAGCACCGCCCCGCCCGGTCCGAACACCAGCGCGCTGTTCATGGCGGCGACCAGGGTCAGGTCGTGTCGGTTGGACGAAACCAGCAGGGTCAGGAAGTAGCTTGCCTCCACGGCCATGATGTAACCGCCAATCCCGCACATCAGGCCGATGATCATTCGCTTCACGGGACTCTCCTTGCGGTCTCCCGCTGTACCCGACTACCGCTCCACCATACGCGCTTTACACAAGCCATGGTTTTCAAGCGGCAGGGCAAGCCGACGGACGGATGGAAAAAAGCCCACCAGCGCGCCGTCAACCCTTTTACCGGAAGCAACAGAGGCTTTCAGCCGGCGGACTGCCGCGTTTCGATCCACTCAGCTACCCGCCGCGCCACCCACTCGCCGTCATCCAACGGCAGGTCATGCCCGGCCACGGGGTGGATTTCGATGGGGCATTGCCAGGCCTGCGCCAGACGTTGCGAGCAACGCGGATCGACCAGGCCGTCGCGAGCGCTGTTGAGAATCAGCAGCGGCACAGCCGGCGCCTCCCGCGGCGCCCGATAGCGCGCGGCGGCGATGATCTGGCGCAGGGCATTGGCGGCGGATACGGGATATTGCTCGCGCCAGGCGGTCCAGTCGTCCAGCACCGCGCCGGTCTTCAACGGCATGCGGCTGGTCAGGCGCAGCACCGACTCCTCGCTGGCGCGCGGGCCCGGGCTGGCCAGCGCCATGCGCAATACTGTGGCGTAGTTGGCCGGCCGCATGCGGTGGTGAAACGGACTGAACGGGCGCAGGCTGGTATTGATCAGTACACAGGCCCGCAACTCATCGGGATGCGCACTAGCCCAGGCCGCCGTGACCATGGCGCCGAGCGACATGGCCAGCACCCGGTACGGCGGCGCCAGCCTGCGGCGGCGCAGCTCGGCGCGGCAGTAGTCGGCCATGGCCTCCACGCTGAGCGGGCTGGGCTGTGCATTGAGCGGGCCATTGCCGGGCAGATCCAGCGTGATCACCCGCGCATTGTTGATGCGCTCGCCGAGCAATTGCGGGAAGCTGCCCCAGTGATGGCTGTCCCGTGTCAGGCCGCGCAACAGAATCCACGGCGCGGACACGCTCACTTCTTCTTTGCGCTTTTCACCACTTCACTGTACCAGCAGGACTGCGCCAGGGCGCGGTGACGCTCGCGCCCGGCTTCGTCCGGCAGCCAGTAGCGGTGACTGCTGGCGGCGCGGGTGAAGAAATCGAGCAGGGCGATATGGCGGCGCATCACCCGCTGCTGGCGATGTTCGATCAGAGGATTGAAGATGCCGTAGCGCGAGAAAATCTGCCGCGGATTCTTCTTGATCCACAGCCAGGAACCCATCTCCAGGGTCAGCGGCATGAAGATCCGCTGATGGTCTTCTGTGGCGCGCAGGTACAGGTAATCCCACAGATCGCCATGGGTCAGGTACTGGCGGCTCTGCGGCTCGAATACATAGCGATGGTGCGCGTGGCTCTGGTCGAAGATGGTGCGCAGCGCGTGCATCTCCGGCAGGTGGCGGATCGGTTGCACCGTATAGGCATACGGAAACCAGATGCGGTCCTGCGTGCCGAAGCCGGAATGGCAGTCCAGCGCCATGCTGAAGCGCCGGCTCAGCAACTCCTGCTCCACCAGGGCGCACAGCGCTGCGCCTTCGGCCTGCATCGGCGCGCCGCGCGGGCCGCGATACCAGGGCAAGCCCGGTCCGATGCGGTGACCGCCGAGCATGAACGGAACCGGCTCCACCGCTTCCACCGGCGAGTTGCGCATCAGGTCCACGCCATTGGGATTGGCGCGCGTGCCCAGCCACAGGCCGCCCGGATTGACCATCGGCATGAACACCAGGCGCACGCCCTTGAGCTGCTCCTGCAATACCGTATCCCAGGGCAGGCGCATCAGCAGGCTGCGCATATAAGCCAGCACCACCTCGGCGCCGATGCGCTCCAGCCCGTGCACGCCGCCGAAGAAGCCTACCGCCGGCACATCCGGCGAAGGATTGCCAAGGGTAAAGGAGTGCACCGGAAAGCTGCGCCCGCCGCACTGAACCTGACACAGCTCGCGGATGTCGAAGTAATGCTGACCATCCTCGATCAGGGCTTGCAGCTCGGTCAGCTCTAGCGGTTCTTTGGCGCTCACAAGAGGGCGGCTGGCAATGGCATGCCGGCAATGTAGCGGGCCAACATGTCACGTTGTTGACGCAATCCCGCAATAAAGCGGCGAAAAAACCCGCGGAAAAACGATTTCATCAAGCTGCAATATTCGCGTCACAGGAGCTTGATACTTTTCTCAGCCAGCGCTTCGACGCGGCACGCCATTCAGGCGTGGGGAAAGCGCATCAGGAGAATAGACCATGCGTGGATTCGTTCGCAGTTTCAAGGCCTACCCCGCCCTGACCCTGGGCGTCGTCATGCTCGGCGTACTGGAATTCGCCGCCCTGCAGCGTTCGCAGTTGAGCAACCGGGCGCTGGCCAAGCAGTAACGCCGCAGTAGCAGCGTTTACCAAGCCGGCGGACGGCCATAGCGCCACCCCATGCCGGGCAACGGGGCATCCCGCAGCGGCCACGGCTCATCACCCGCTTTCGATTGATCGCCACAAAGCGGCGGCGGCGCGCACCAGCAACGGCTAATCTGGATCGATCCCTCAAAGGAATCCGATCATGCACCGTCTGGGCGCCACGCTCTTGGGCCTGTTGCTGCTGCTTTTCGCCACAAGCATCCTTGCCGGCGCCACTGCGGCCGCCGCTGCTCCGGTACAGAGCGTAACTGCCAAGCAGGCCCAGGAGACCGTAGCCGTACCGGAACCTTCGCCGCTCGCGGTGCAGTACTACCACAGCGGCAACCTGCTGTGGATCGCCACCACACTCTGGGGCATGCTGCTGCCGGCGGCGATCCTGTTTAGCGGCCTGTCCGCACAAATGCGCACCCTGGCGGCGCGCATCGGCAAGCGCTGGTATTTCACCCTGGCGATCTACACCATCCTGTTCCTGCTGCTTTACGCGGCGCTCAACCTGCCGCTCGACTACTACACCGACTTCGCGCGGCAACATGCCTACGGCCTGTCCTCGCAGACTTTCGCCAAGTGGCTCAGCGATGAAGTGACCAGCCTGCTGCTGATGCTGGTCGGGGGCCTGCTGGTACTGTGGATTCCCTACCTGCTGCTGAAACACGCAAGGCGCCGCTGGTGGTTCTACACCTGGTTCGCCAGCGTGCCGCTGCTGGTGCTGCTGGTATTCGTCGAGCCGCTGTGGATCGAGCCGCTGTTCAACAAGTTCGGGCCGATGCAGGACCAGGCACTGGAGGGCCGCATCCTGGCCCAGGCGCATCGCGTCGGCATCGACCATGCGCGGGTCTACGAGGTCAACAAGAGCGAGGACACCAATGAGATCAACGCCTACGTCAGCGGCATTGGCGGCAGCGCGCAGATCGTCGCCTGGGACACCACCATCAAAAAGCTGGACGCGGACCAGCTGCTGTTCGTGCTCGGTCACGAGATGGGCCACTACGTGCTCGACCATGTGCTGCAAGAGCTGATCGCCATCAGCCTGTTTCTGCTGGCCGCGCTATGGCTGATCCATCGCGTCGCCGGCTGGATTCTGCGGCGCTACAGCGTGCGCATCGGCTTCAGCGAGCTGGGCGATGTGGCCTCATTGCCTTTGCTGTTGCTGATCCTCAACCTGTTCGGCTTCATCCTCACGCCGCTGGCCTTCACCTACAGTCGCCACCTCGAACACGAAGCCGACCGCTTCGGCCTCGAGCTGACACGCGACAACCACGCCTGCGCCAGCGCTTTCGTCGTCTCCGGCCAGAACAACCTGATCTATCCGCGCCCCGGCCTGCTCTACAAGCTGTGGCGCGCCGATCATCCCACCCGCGGCGAACGCATCGATTTCTGCAACGACTACCACCCCTGGCTGGAAGGCGGCCAGGGGAAATACGCGAATTACATCAAGCAGCCGGCTAGTTGATCAAGGACGCAATCAACCGTAGGGCGGAATAAGCCTGTCCCGAGTAGCCCGCTCTGCGGGCGTATCGAGGGGCGCAGCGCATTCCGCCATGTGCCGCCACAACTCTGTTAGCGGAGCGTCCCGCGGCAGCTTCACCCCTTCACTGGCTATCACCCAGATAAACCACCTCCGGCGCATCCTCAACCCCCGCCGCCGCCATGCGCTGCTTCAGCTCGTCTGACTCGAAGTACGCCTTGGCCTTGGCGATATGCGTGGCATGTAGCAGCAACACCACATCGCGCGGGTCATCGACATTGCGCCACAGATTGAATTCGCGGATGCCCATGCTGTCGCGCACGCTGCGTCCGCGATCGTAAGCCTGCTTCCAGGCGTTGAAATCGTTCACCCGGATCCGGGCCATGACATGAAACATGTGCGCTCCTCCGTTGTTATCGCTGCAGCCCGCGTCGAAAAGCGCGGTGCAGCTTCACTATAGCCCTCTTGCCAGATCAGGGAGCTGCCGCTGCCGCTTCATCCGCCCGATGAACCGCCACCAGACTCTGGAATCCGCTCATACCTTGCCGTATCTTTATGCCTGACGTGCATCGGGGGCGCGCATCCCGGCGCAGGCCGGGCCACGGCAGGATCGGGGAAACAGCGGCTGCCATTGTCGGCTTGATGCGGCGCGGCCTGCGGACAAGAAAGGGATCAGGGAAATGAGCCACAGCCTGGTGTTCACCGGCAGGATTCGCGAGGGCGCGACGCTGGAGGAAACGCGCCACAATGTGGCGGAGATGTTCAAAATCGGCGACGCAGCAGTGCTGGACCGCGTATTCTCCGGTAAACCGGTGATCCTGAAAAAGGGCCTCGACGAACACGAGGCGCGCAAGCAGGAAATGATTCTACTGATGGCTGGCGCAGTGTGCGAAGTGCGTGCCGCCCCCGTCACGCCGGCACCCACTGCCGCTGCCGCCGCGCCTGTCGCCCTGGCCACTGCCGCCCCGATTCCGGCCGCCAATGCCGACCCGGACCATGCCGAAGCCGCGCCATCCCAAGCGGCTCCCGTCACGCCCGCCAGGCCGGCTCGACTCGAACTGAGCCGTCATGCGCACAACGACGCTCCGCCGCCATCGCAAACCATGATGCCGCTTGCCGCCAGCCTGCCACAGCCGGCAGCCGCCGGATCGGCCCCGCTATCCGCCGAAGCGGAAACCTATGTGCCGGCTGCCCTGCGCGGCGGACTCGCCATGGCCCCGGAAGCCCAGGCGCAGGCGGCGGCGTTCGAGCCTGTCGTCGCCACCAACCTCGGCCGCCCCGGCGAAGGCCTGCTCGATGAGCTGCACGCTCCATGGGATCCGGCTTTCGTGCCGGACGCGGTGCGCGGCCTGTCCTGGGCCGGCTTCTTCGCGCCACTGCTATGGGGCTCGTTCAACGGCATGCCCCTGTCGTTCCTGCCGCTGATCGGCGTGCGGCTGCTGCGGCATTTCATTCCAGCCTGGGCCTGGATGCTGTTCTACCTCAGCTTCGGCGTCTTCTATCTGATCAAGGGACGCGAGCTCGCCTGGGAACACAAGCAATGGCGCAACGCCGAGCATTTCAACCGGGTGCAGCGCAACTGGACCATCGGCTGCCTGTTCTTCTTCTTGCTTTCGATGTACGGCCTGATCCACCTGATGTCACTGGAGCGCTTGCAGGGACGCCAGGGCGCCGTGCAGCAGCAACTGGCGCGCGCCGAGATTGCGGTGCTGCAAGCGGCCACGCCCGACGCCAGAGCGGCGGCCATCGCCGACCGCGACAAGCTGCGCGAAGACTTTCTCGCCACCATCCCCGATACGAGCGTGCGCGAACGCGAGCGCCGAACCTTCGCCGTGATGGATCAGGCCGTCGAGGAGCAAAACCCTCTCGCGGCAGCACCGGCCGGCAGCACCCCGGAAACACCTGCGCCGCCGCAGTAGGCCGGCGCCCACAAAAAAACGGGTTGAGCCTCACCGGCTCAACCCGCCCTGGCCTGCATCAGCCGTCTTTAGAACAGCGACACGTCCATATCCATCAGCGGCGCCGCACCCGCCCGCGCTGCGCGCAGGTGGAATTCCGTTTCCGGCAGCAGCTTGGCGTAGTAAAAGCGCGCGGTGGCGAGCTTGGCCTTGTAGAAGTCACCCTCGGCCTGCTTGTCCAGGGCGATGCGCGCCATGCGCGCCCAGAAGTAGGCAAACACCAGGTGGCCGACCACGCGCAGGTAGGGCGTGGAGGCGGCGCCGACTTCTTCCGGGTTCTTCATCGCCTTCTGGCCGATCTCGGCGGTGAGCTTGGTCACCTGGTCGCCCAGGGCGGCCAGCGGGCCGACGAACTCCGCCATCTCCGGCTTGTCGGCCTGCGACTTGGCGAACTGCGACACCAGCTTGCCGAACTTCATCAGCTTGGCGCCCATGTCGCTCAGCACCTTTCGGCCCAGCAGGTCCAGCGCCTGGATGCCGTTGGTGCCCTCGTAGATCATGTTGATGCGGGCGTCACGGACGTACTGCTCCATGCCCCACTCCTTCACATAACCGTGGCCGCCCAGCACCTGCAGGCCAAGATTGGTGCACTCGAAACCGTTGTCGGTGAGGAAGCCCTTGATCACCGGGGTCAGCAGCGCCACCATGTCCTCGGCATCCTTGCGCACCTTCTCGTCCGGGTGCGACAACTCGCGGTCGATCTGCAGGCCGGTCCAGTAGGAGAACGCCCGGCCGCCCTCGACATAGGCCTTCTGCGTCAGCAGCAGGCGGCGCACGTCGGGGTGCACGATGATCGGATCGGCCGGCTTGTCCTTGGCCTTGGGGCCGGACAGCGAACGCATCTGCAAGCGGTCCTTCGCATAGGCCAGCGAGTTCTGGTACGCGATCTCGGTCAGGCCCAGACCCTGCAGGCCCACGCCCTGGCGCGCGCCGTTCATCATTACGAACATCGCCGGCAGGCCGCGGTTCGGCTCGCCCACCAGCCAGCCCTTGGCCTCGTCGAGATTGATGACGCAGGTGGCGTTGCCGTGAATGCCCATCTTGTGCTCGATCGAGCCGCACTTGACGGTGTTGCGCGCGCCCGGCTTGCCCTCGGCCGTCGGTAGGAACTTCGGCACGATGAACAGCGAGATGCCCTTGGTGCCGCTCGGCGCATCCGGCAGGCGCGCCAGCACCAGGTGCACGATGTTATCCGACATGTCGTGCTCGCCGGCGGAGATGAAGATCTTGCTGCCGGTGATGTGATACGAGCCATCCGCCTGCGGCTCGGCCTTGGTGCGCAGCAGGCCCAGATCGGTGCCGCAATGCGCCTCGGTCAGGCACATGGTGCCGGTCCATTCACCCGACACCAGCTTGGGCAGGTACAGCTTCTGCAATTCCGGCGTGCCGTGGGCGCGCAGCGCCGCATAGGCGCCGTGTGACAGGCCCGGATACATGCCCCAGGCCTGGTTGGCGGAGTTGATCATCTCCATGAAGACGTTGTTGACCAGCTCCGGCAGGCCCTGCCCGCCGTAGTTGGGATCGGCCGACAACGCCGGCCAGCCGGCCTCGATGTACTGCTTGTAGGCTTCCTTGAAGCCCTTCGGCGCGGTGACCACACCGTCACCCTTGTAGGTGCAGCCTTCCTCGTCGCCGCTCTGGTTGAGTGGGAAGATCACCCCGGCGCAGAACTTGCCGGCTTCCTCCAGCACCTGGTCCACGGTGGCGGCATCGATCTCGGCATGCGCCGGCATGGCCTTGAATTCCTGCTCCACATTGAGCAATTCGTGCAGGACAAACTGCATGTCGCGCAGCGGCGGCGTGTACTGACCCATGAAACTCTCCAGTGCAAGAAGTGAGGAAGCAACCCGGGCGCGCCCGTGGCGCGGAATTCTGAGGGTATCCGGATTACCTATACACAATACGGTAGCGTATGTTTGAGAGGATTGCTAGAGCCTTGGAGACAGCAGGGGTGGGCAAATCACACCCTCCCCGCCCGCTGTCATCCTGAGTGCAGCGAAGGATCTGGCCTCAAACCATGATCAGCGGCGTAGCCCGGGAAGCACGCAGAGCTACCCTTGGCTTGCATTCCTGCGAACTTCCGTTCGTCGACCCCGTCATGCTCGCCATCACCAAACCCTGGCACACATGGGTATTTCGTCCGGTCTCAGCTTTTGTAGGGCGGGCCATGCCCGCCGCTTTCCTCTCAAGATCGGAGAAACAGCCGGCGGCCAAGGGCCGCCCTACGGATTCAAGCAGTGCCCTTGCGCGCCGCTTCCTGCTCCAGCTTGGTCAGCGCCACCCGGTTGCGGAGATACACCGGCAGCAGCTCCCCCGCCCCGATGCCGCGCCCGGCAGCAAATTCCCGCCCCGCCAGCAGCAGCGCATCGCGGGCATGTGGCAGGGCCGCGCCATCCAGCGGATTCAGCGTGGCGCCGGTGTGCTCACGCAAGGCTTCCAGATGCGTCTTCCAGCCGCTGCCGACAGCGGCATACTCACCCTTGGCCGGCAGCGCCAGCCCCGCCGGTGGCGCCACCAGCGCCTCGCCTTGCGCCACGGCCAGGCCATCGGCCACGTCGTAGCGGCAGAAATAAACCTCGTTCATCCGCGCATCGATGGCCGCCAGCACCTGCTCGGCCCCATGCAGCCGGATCGCTCCCTGCGCCAACATCGCCAGCGAGGACACCGCCACCACCGGCCGGTCCAATCCCATCGCCAGCCCCTTGACGAAGCCCACGCCGATGCGCACCCCGGCAAAGCTGCCGGGACCGACGCCGCAGGCGATGCCGTCGACCTCGGACAAGGCGATGCCGCAGTCCGCCATCACCCCATGCAGCATGCCGGGCAGGCGCTGCGAGTGTTCCCGCCCGGCCAGCTCGAAGCGCTCGTGAATGGCGCCGTCCAGCCACAAGGCCACCGAGCAGGCTTCGGTCGCGGTATCGATGGCGAGCAGCTTCATGCGGCCTTCAACCCGCGCAGCCAGGCGCCGGCTTCCGCCGCATCGGCCAGCAGCGGCATCGCCGGCAGGCTGGCGAGCACGCGCTTGCCGTAGCTCTTGCCGCGCAGGCGCGGATCGCAGATCACGATCAGGCCGTGATCGGCGTCATCCCTGATCAGGCGCCCCACGCCTTGCCGCAGGGTGGTGATGGCGCGCGGCAACTGCACCTCGGAGAAAGGATTGCCGCCGCGGGCGCGCACCGCTTCCAGCCGCGCCTCGAACACCGGGTCGTTCTGCTGCCCGAACGGCAGCTTATCGATCGCCACCAGGCGCAGCGCCGGGCCTTTCACGTCCACGCCTTCCCAGAAGCTGCTGGTCGCCACCAGCACGCCGTTGCCGGCGCGGCTGAAGCGCTCCACCAGCTGCGACTTGGAATCCTCGCCCTGCACGAATAGTGGGAATGCCGACTTGCGCAGCCGCGCCGCGATGCGCGCCAGCGCGCGATGGCTGGTGCACAGCACGAAGGCGCCGCCGCCGCTGGCCTCGATCAGCGGCAGCAACACATCGGCCACCGCGTCCGGGTGCTCCGGCGTATTCGGATCGGGCAGATCGCGCGGCAGATACAGCCGCGCCTGCCGCGAGTAATCGAAGGGGCTGTCCAGGCGCAAGGTGCGGGTCTCGCTCAGCCCCAAGGTCTCGGTGAAGTGGGAAAAATCCTTGCCCGCCGCCAGCGTCGCCGAAGTGAACACCCAGGCGCCCGGATAAGCCGCCATGAAATTGCGGAAGCCCTCGGTCGGCTCCACCGGCGCCGTGTGCAGCGCGCCGCCGCGCCCCACCGACTCGACCCAGCGCACCGAAGCGGCGGCGGCTTCAGGCGACTCGTCGGCCGCGGTGATCAGCTCCAGCCGCTTGACCAGCGCGCGGGCGCGCTGCGAGCAGGCATCCAGGCCGGCGCTGCGCTCGGCATAGCGCTTCAGTTCGTCGCTGCATTCGCCCAGGGCGTTGCGCGCCGCGCCCAGCGCCGAAGCCGCGCCGGGCAAGGTGCCGAACTGTCTCCAGGCGATGCGGCCGCCCAGCTCCAGGAACGGCCGCTCCAGCTCCGAAGCCGCGATGGCCAGCGCATCCACAGCCTCGGTCAGGTCCGGCATGTCGCGGAATTCCTGCATCTCGGTGCCGGTGTCGCGCACCAGATCCAGCAACTGCCGCGTCGAGACGCGCTCGCCGAAGAACTGCGCCGCCAGCTCCGGCAACTGGTGCGCCTCGTCGACGATGATCGCGTCCGTCCCCGGCAGCACGCCGAAGCCTTCTTGCTTCAGACGGAAATCGGAAAACAGCAGGTGATGGTTCACCACCACCAGGTCCGCCGCCTGCGCCGCGCGCCGCGCCTTTACCACATGGCACTCGGCGAAGTCCGGGCACTTGGCCCCAAGGCAGTTGTCGGCGGTGGAGGTGATCGCCGGCAGCAGCGGATCGTCATTGCCGATCGAACCCAGCTCGGAAATCTCGCCGGTGCTGGTGCGATGCGCCCACTCGTCCACCGTCTGCAAACGATCACGCCGCACCCGCCCGCGCGGGTCCATCTGCGCCTTGCGCAGGCGATACAGGCACAGGTAGTTACCGCGCCCCTTGAGCAGGCTCACCCGCGCCGGCAGCGCCAGCGTATCGCGCACCCGCGGCAGATCGCGCAAGAACAACTGGTCCTGCAAATTCTTGGTGCCGGTCGACACCACCACCCGGCTGCCGCTGAGCAGCGCCGGCGTCAGGTAGGCGTAGGTCTTGCCGGTGCCGGTGCCCGCCTCCACCACCAGCGAAGTACGCTGCGCAATCGCCTCCTGTACCGCATCCGCCATCTCCTGCTGCGCCGCGCGCGGCAGAAAGCCCGGCAGGCTATAGGAGAACGGGCCTTTGGCGCCCAGCAGTTCGCCGGCGGTTTCAGTGTTCATGGTTGGCGTCCGTCAGGACTTGTCCGTGCCCGCATCAAGCGTCAGGCTCGCCGAAGGCAGCAGCGCTTGATTGGCCGCGCGTCTGCAGCACGCAGCTCCAGCCGTCGTACTTGATCTTGAACAGATTGGCCACGCACTCCATCAGCCCGGAAACTGAACACAGCACATGCTGCGTCGTCGGCATGATGATCTTGACCAGGACTTGCCATCCCTCTTCAGGCGGGGCCTCTTCCGAAAGCCGGACGCTCGGCTCGCCATAGTGGTTGTCGGCGATGAAGCTCACAACGAGATTCGCCTTCTCCTCCGTGGCGGCACACAGAAGAAACTCGACCTGACGCGGGATGAAGCTGTTGTCGTTATGCGCGGTGTTCTTGCCGAGCAAGTCCAGATCGGCTTCGGAGTTTTTCAGCAGGGCGTCGATGATGTGCATAACGGTATCAAGAATTGTAGGGCGGGAGGAGCGTAGCGCATCCCGCCTTTTGGGCATTTACTGCCACCGCCACGAAAGGCCGGATTCGCTACACCGCTCCCGCCCTACTCGGGAATGAAGTCATCCATAACGAATCCAACGCTAATTCGCCGCCAACGCCCGCGCGATATCGTCTGCCCTCGCCTGCGCCTGCACCGCCCCGCCTGAATCTCCGCGCGCCTGCCGCGCCGCCGCGATCAGCCGCCAGTTGCCGGCCTCGACATAGGGATTGCCGCGCGCCAGGCTGGTCGATTTCTGCGCCGCGCTCTCGGCCTGGTCGGAGTGGCCCAGGTCCATGTGGGCGCCGGCCAGGGCCTGCCATACGAAGGGGTTGCGTCCGTCGATGTGCACGGCGCGCTCCAGCAGCGCCTCGGCCTGGTCGGAATGGCCGGCGGCGCGGGCGCCCTGCGCCTGCTTGTACAGCGACAGCACCGCCGGACCGGCACTGGTGTCCTGGATGGTGTGGGGATAATTCTGCGTGGTGATCGGCGGCTGCGTCACCGCCGGCGGGATATAGGTGCCGGCGCCCGGAATGATCGCGCCCGGCCCGGCACCCGCCGCCGGCGCGGCGGGGAGGACGCTGCCGGTCGAAGTGGTGGAACTCTCCCCCTCCTCCGTGGCGCAGCCGGACAGCAGCGCACCCGCCACCGCCACCGCCGCTGCCGTGCGGCGCAATCCGCGACTCCCTGCACTCATTTAAAGATGCTCTTGATCCAGTTCAATGGCGTCGATTTTGACGCATTCGCGCAGGGCGCGTATTGCTGCGGCTCGGCGCTGCGGATGAACGGCACCGTCACCGTTTCGCCGCAGCCGGGGTCGGCGCGCAGGCCGCTGAGCGGATCGACCGCCACTTCCTCCACGTCCGCCGGCGGCAGCGGCTCGATACCCTTGGCGTTGAGATCCCGCATCAGCTTGCCCCAGATGCGCAGCGCGCCGGTGGCGCCCTCGAAGCCGGTGGGCTTGTTGTCGTCGCGGCCGACCCAGATCACCGCGACGCGGTCGCTGCCGAAACCGGAGAACCAGCTGTCGCGCAGGTCCTCGGTGGTGCCGGTCTTGCCGGCATAGATCTGCCCGGCCGGCAGCACCGAGGTGGCCCAGTGGGCGGTGCCCAGCTCGATCACCTTGCGCATGGCCCAGGTGGTCAGGTACACCGGCCCTTCCGGCAGGGTGTGCTTGAGCTTGAAGGCATAGCGGTTGAGCGGCTGGCCGTCCTTGGTCAGCACCGCGCGGATCGCCAGCAGCGGCGTCAGGTAGCCGGACGAGGCGATGGTGGAATAGATCTGCGCCACGTCCAGCGGCGACATGTCGATGGCGCCGAGGAAGGCCGACGGCAACTCCGGCACATCGTCGAAACCGGCGGCGGCGAACGTCTGCTTGACCTTGCCGATCCCCACATCCAGGCCCAGGTGCACCGTCGCCAGGTTGTAGCTCTTGGCCAGGGCCATGTACAGGGGCACCTCGCCGTGCAGCTGGCGATCGTAATTCTTCGGCGACCAGATCTGGCCGTTGGGCAGCTTCAGGTCGATCGGCGAATCGTCCAGCGGCGTCTGCAGATTGTATTTGTCGGGCTGCTCCAGCGCCGTCAGGTAGGTGAAGGGCTTGGCCAGCGAGCCGATCGGCCGGCGCGTATCGATGGCGCGGTTGAAACCGGCGTAGCGCGCATCGCGCCCGCCCACCACCGCCAGCACCTCGCCGCCTTCCACCGAAGTCACCACACCGGCGCCCTGCAGCGTGCCCTCGACCATGCGCCGCGACTTCTCCAACTCCGGCACGTCGCTGCTGATGCGGTTCTCCAGCGCCTCCTGCACCCGCGGGTCAAGCGTGGTGAAGATGCGCAGGCCCTCGTTGGTCAGGTCCGCTTCCTGGTACAGGCCGGCGAGCTGCTTGCGCACCAGGTCGACGAAGGCCGGGTAACGCGCCGCGCCGCCGCCGCTGCCGCTGACCACGCCCAGCGGCTTCTGCACCGCTTCCTGGTACTCGTCCGGCGTGATGTTGCCGGCGTCGGCCATCATCTTCAGCACCAGGTTGCGGCGCTCCGTCACCAGCTTCACCGCGCGGCGCGGGTTGTACTGGCTCGGCCCCTTGACGATCGCCACCAGCATGGCGATCTCGTGCGGCTGCAATTCGTTCAGCGGCTTGTTGAAGTAGTACTGGCTGGCGAGGCCAAAGCCATGCACCGCGCGCGGCCCGTCCTGGCCCAGGTCCACCTCGTTGAGATAGGCCTCAAGGATTTCGTCCTTGCTGACATGGCGCTCCAGCAGGATCGCCATCGAGGCTTCGGTGATCTTGCGCTTGGCGGTGCGCTCGTTGGACAGGAACAGGTTCTTGATCAACTGCTGCGTCAGCGTGCTGGCGCCCTGCACGGTGTGGCCGGCGCGCAGGTTGGCAAAGGCCGCCCGAAAGATGCCGCGCAGGCTGACGCCGCCATGGCTGTAGAAGTTGTGATCCTCCACCAGAATCAGGGTCTGCGGCAGCAGCGGCGGCACCTCGGACAGTTTCACCAGCACCCGGTCCTCGCCGCTGTGCGAGGGATAGATGCTGCCGATCAGCATCGGATCGAAGCGCAGCAGGTCCAGGCTTTGGTCGCTGCCCATCACCCGCACGCCGCCGATGCCCTTGTCGTCGGCCTGCACCTCGACGCGCTGCTCCGGCTGTGCCGCATCCCAGAAGGCGAAGGCGCGCGTGTCGATGCGCAAGCTGCCCTTGCCGACGATGTAGGTGCCCGGCCCCACCAGCTCGTCGCCGGCGCGGTAACCCAGCCGGTCCAGCTCGTGGCGCAGCTGATCCAGGCTCAGGCTGGCGCCTGGGTAGACCTCCAGCGGCGCCGCGTAGACCTGCGCCGGCAGCACCCAGCGCACCCCGGCAAAGCGCGTGCGCACATCGCCGTCGAGCTTGACCAGGAACAGGGTGAACAGCAGCAGGCCGACGCTCAGCGCCAGGCCCAGGCCGATCAGCAGCCAGCGGACCAGGGGGGACTGAAAGAAGCCAGATCGAGGTTTTTTGCGCGCCATTAGGCGCAAATGCTAACGTTTTTCGCGAAGAAACGCAGGCGACGGCGGTCACACTTCATTTCCATTTCCCGGTCAATAGCGCCACCGCCGTAAGTGGCCGTCAGGCCGGCAGGGTCGTCGCAGTAAAGACCCGCCAGTGGCCGTTTTGTTCCGGCCCTGGCAGCGGACTACTCCTCGCCGCGAACCTCGCGCTCCATCTGCTCGATGCCGATGTGGCGCACGTCCTTGCCCTTGACGAAGTAGATGACGTATTCGGCGATGTTGCGGGCATGGTCGCCGATGCGCTCGAGCGAGCGTACCGACCAGATGATGTCCATGACGCGGCGGATGGTGCGCGGGTCTTCCATCATGAAAGTGATGCACTGGCGCATCAGCGCCTCGTACTCGCGGTCCACCGCCATGTCTTCGCGCGCCACCGCCAGGGCGGCGTCGGCATCCATGCGGGCGAAGGCGTCGAGGCCGTCGCGCACCATCTGCGAGACATGGCGCGACAGGTGCCCGACCTCGACCAGTGGCGCGCCGCTGCCATCCTGCGAAGCCAGATCCACCGCCATGCGCGCGATCTTCTCGGCTTCGTCGCCGATGCGCTCCAGGTCGGTGATGGTCTTGATTACCGCATAGACCAGGCGCAAGTCACCGGCGGTGGGCTGGCGCCGCGCCAGGATGCCGCTGCACTCCTCGTCGATCAGCACTTCGAGTTGATTGACCTTGAAATCGTTGCGCGACACTTCCTCGCCGAGAATGCCGTCGTTCTCCATCAGGGCGCGGGTGGCATCGACGATCTGCTGCTCGACCAGGCCGCCCATGGCCAGCACGCGCTGCCGCACGTCCTCAAGCTCCTCGTTGTACTGGCTGGAGATGTGCGATTTATATGAGAGTGTTGTCATGGCGGGAACAATCCGCTGTCGGTCGGATGATGAGAAAAGCCGCAGGCCTGAATCTGCCCGATACCAAAGATCAGTCGCAAACGCCCGGCTGACCAAGCATCCGGATGAGGCAAACCGAAGGAATTCAGGTTCTTAAGCGTCAAGAATAGCCCGTATACGGCAAGCTACCAAGCCCTGATTACAGCCCGGTGACATCATCGGTCCGCCGATCTGACAGATCTGGGACACTTTAGGACCAGCCGCCGCCGGGAACAAGCGCCCTGCGCCCCGGCCTTCAGTGCGGACCGAGGCCGCTGTCGGGCCCGTTACCGGCTGCGGGGCCGTTGGCGCGCTCCATCATCTCCCTTTGCTGGCCGGTGGCGGCGTTGGGATCGGCATGCGCCGCGGCGTAGCGGCCCAGCGCGGTCGACGGCTTCTTCGATGCGTCGCCGGGCAGGGACTTCTTGATCCGCGCCAGCCTGCGATCGGAACGGGCCAGGGGGTTGGCCTTGCCATTGACGATGACTGGCGCCGTTGTGTGCACGGTTTCGTCCAGCGCCGGGGGCTTGCTGCCGTCGCCGCTTGCAGGCTGAACCTGGGCCTGAAGGACCGGACTGCCCAGCGCAAGAACCATGGCCAGCATGGCCATCCTTACACTGTGCAACTGAGCCGATTTGTGCAATGACATGGTGCGCCTCCGTGCTGCGTGACCGACTGGCACATCACTGCACCAGATTTCCATTGATGGACTGTGGCCTAACCTGGTGCCGCGGCGGAAGCCGCGGCCGGTTGCGCACTATTATCCGTCTTATCCGACTACTCCGTTGCGGTCCATCCGCCTCCAAGCGCGCGGATCAGGTCGATGCTGGCACGCAGTTGCCGTGTCTCCAGCTGCAATTCGGCCTGCTGGGCGATCAAGGCGGCGGTTTGCGAATCGACCACTTCCAGGTAGGCGACACCGCCATCCCGGTACTGGGTCATCGAAATATCGAGCGTTTTCTGCGCGGCCTGCACCGCAGCGGTTTCGTCGACGGTTTCGTTTTTGTAGTTTTCGAGCAGAGTCAGGTTGTCCTCGACCTGCTGGAACGCCTTCAGTACCGTCGAACGATAGCGCGCCCCCTCTTCATCCAGCTTGGCCCGCGCCGCGGCCAGCTGCGCGCTGTGCAGACCCGCATCGAAAATGGTCTGGGTCAGCATCGGCCCAATCGACCAGAAGGTGGACGGAGCCATCAACAAGCTGCCGGTGCCAGTGCTTTGCATGCCGATTGCCGCGCTCAGATCCAGGCTCGGAAAGAAAGCGGCACGCGCCACGCCGATGCTGGCGTTGGCCGCAGCAACGCGACGCTCAGCAGCAGCCACGTCCGGCCGACGTTGCAGCAGAGTAGCCGGTACGCCGGGAGGAATCTGCGGCAACGCCAGCCGCAGCGGATCCGGCGGCAGGGAAAAAGTCGAGGGTGATTCGCCGACCAGCACAGCGATGGCGTGTTCCAGCAAGGCCCGCGCCGCGCGCGACTCCGATACTTCGGCTCTGGCCGTGTCGAGCTGGCTGTGCGCGCGGCTGACGTCAAGACCGGAGACCACGCCGCCATCATGCAGGGTTTCGGTCAGGGTCAGCGCCTTTTCGTAGGCGCCCACCGTATCGACCAGCAACTGGATATCGCGGTCCTCGCTGATGATCGAAATGTAGTCGTCCGCCAGCTGGATTTCCAGGCTCAGCTTTGCCGAAGCCAGATCGCCCGCGGCCGCCTGCGTCTCGGCCTTGGCGGACGCAACCTCGTTGCGCACCTTGCCCCACAGATCGACTTCATAGTCGGCCTGCAAGCCCACCGTATCCGCCCCATAGATGTCCGGCTGACCGCTGCCGCGCAGCGGGCGCGTATCGGACTGGCGATTTGTCGACAGGCCAAACATTCCCGACAAGGTCGGCCACAAACCCGACTTGGCCTGATCCTCATACGCCCTTGCTTGCCCATACACGGCTAGCGCGGCAGCAAGATCCGGACTGTTGGCGTCGAGGCGCGTCTCCAGCTCGGACAGCCGGGCATCGTCATACAAACTCCACCAGGCACCGCGCGGCAGGCTGTCGGCCGGCTGCGCGTCGACCCATGGCGCCGCTTCCTTGAAATGCGCCGGCATGGCCATCGGTGGCACCTGATAGGTCGGTGCCAGTGAACATCCGCCGAGCGCCAGCGTGGCCGCTTGCGCGATGAGCAGGACTTTAATCCGGTTCATGTCCGGCTCCCTCCGGCGCCGTGGCGGCGGTTTCCGGCGCTTTGGCGACGGCGGCAGCGGCCACATGCACTTCATCGCCATCCGATAGCGCGTCCGGCGGACTGTCGATGACGCGGTCGCCCGGATTGATGCCCGAGGCCACTTCTATCCAGCGTCCCAGGTCCTGCTTGACGGTGATCGACTGCAGCCTGGCTCGGCTGTTGGCGTCCACAGTCGCCACCTGCAAGCCCGCAGAACGGAAAATCAGGGCGCTGGCCGGCACCCGGATGACGTTGGCATCGGCCGACAGGTCGAAACGGACATTCGCGAAATCTCCGGGCATCAGGGCGCCGGAACTGTCGTCCAGTGACAACTCGACCAGCAACGTGCCCGATTCGACGTTGACCGCACCGGAGGTGCTGTCAACCTTGGCGGTGAATCTGGTGTCGCCATGTCCCGGCACGATCAGCTGGGCCGTCATGCCTGGCTGGATCGACGACGCCACGTCCTGTGGCACGCTCACATAAACGCGCAGCAAATGGATATCGGACACAGTGAACAACTGCGGCCCGCGGCCGCTGTTGCCCGCGTCGATCAGGGCGCCGACATCGGTATCGCGCGAAGTCACCACCCCGTCGAACGGCGCCACGATGCGCTTGAAGCCTTCCAGTGCCTGCAACCGCTCGACATTGGCGGACGCGGCATTGACGATGGTCTGCTTGGCCGCCAGGTCGCCGTTCTTTTCATCCGTCGCCTGCTGCGATACCGAATCTGATTTCAACATGGTCTGCCAGCGTTTCGCCGTGGTTTCCGCCAGGGATTCGTTGGCGCGGGCGGTGGCCAGATCGGCCTTGGCCTGCTCCAGCTGCTGATCCAGATCGGGCGTCTCGATGACCCCCAGCACCTGCCCGGCTTTGACCTTGGCGCCGATGTCGGTATACCAGGTTTTGAGATAGCCGCTGACCCGCGCATAGATCGGCGCGCGGTAGAAGGCTTCGAGCCGCCCGGGCAGGACAATGGATTCACCTACACCGCTGGTGGAGGGCTGGATCACCGTCACGGTAGGGATCGCCTGCGCGGCGGTCCACTGCTTCAGGCGCGATTCGTCGGAGGCGCGGCTGGCGATGCCATAGGCCACCACCACGAGCGCGATGACGATGGCGACGATGGCAGCGATCTTCAGCCGCCGCGGCGTGATGCTGCGCGGGGTGGAACCTTCAACCGACATGGGAAACTCCGGACTCAATTGGAAACGATTGGGGTTCTACCTTGCGTCGATGCACCATGCTGAACACCATCGGCACGAACAGCAGCGTGGCGACGGTGGCGAAAAGCAGTCCGCCGATCACCGCACGTCCTAGCGGCGCGTTCTGTTCGCCGCCCTCGCCCATGCTCAGCGCCATCGGCGCCATGCCGATGATCATCGCCAGGGCGGTCATGCAAACCGGGCGGAAGCGGGCAAAGCCGGCGTCGATCGCGGCGGTCAGGCCGTCGCCGCATTCGGCCAGGCGCTCGCGCGCGAAGCTCACCACCAGGATGCTGTTGGCGGTGGCCACGCCCATGCACATGATGGCGCCGGTGAGTGCCGGCACCGACAGCGTGGTGTGGGTGGCGAACAGCATCCAGACGATGCCGGCCAGGGCGGCGGGCAGCGCCGTGATGATGACGAAAGGGTCCGCCCAGGACTGGAAGTTGACCACGATCAGCAGATAGATCAGGACCACGGCGGCGAGCAGGCCGAACAGCAGCCCTGAAAACGCGCTGTTCATGGTCTGCACCTGGCCGCGTAGCACCAGGGTCGAGCCCTTCGGCAAGCCGTCTGCGTTGTCGCGAATCACCTTCTGAATTGCGCCGGCCACCGCACCGAGATCCCGGCCCTGGGTGGTGGCGAAGATCTCCACCATGGGCGATATATTGTAATGCGACACCACCGCATCGCTGCGACTGCGGCTGATGTTGGCAATGCCGCCGAGGATCTGCGAACGCTTGCCATCGGCGCTGGTCACCTGGAGATTCTTCAGATCGGACAGTGTGTCGAGCCGGTACTGCGGCGTCTGCGCCACGATCGGATAGGAAATGCCGTTCTTCGGATTGAGCCAGAAAGTCGGCGCCACCTGCCCGCTGCCGGCAAGGTTCACCACCATGCTGTTGGTCACATCGCGTTCGGTGATGCCGACTTCGTCGGCACGGGTGCGGTCCACGTCAATCTTGAAGGCCGGAGTGGCTTCGGATTGCTGAATGCGCGCGTCCGCTATTCCGGGAATCTCCCTGATCTGGTGCAGCAGCTTGGCAGCGTAACGGTAGTTCTCCTGCAACCTCGGCCCGGCCAGTTGCAGGTCGATGGGCGCCGGCGCGCCGAAGTTGAGGATCTGGCTGATGATGTCGGCCGGCAGGAAGGCGAAGCTAGTGCCGTTGAATTCGCGCGGCAACTGCTCACGCAGGCGCTTCACATAGTCCGCGGTGGGACGATGGCCCTCCTTCAGCGCGATCTGGATGTCGCCGTCCTGTGAACCGATGGTGCCGGTATTGCTATAGGCATTGTTGATGCCGCTGTAGGGCAAGCCGATATTGTCGACGATAGTTTCGAGATCGCCCGGCGGGATGGTGCGGCGGATCGCATCCTCGACGCGGGCGAAGGTGAAGGCGGTTTCCTCGATGCGCGTGCCGATGGGCGCCCGCACATGGATATTGATCTGGCCGGCATCCACCGTCGGAAAGAAATTGCGGCCCAGCCAGGGCACCAGGGCGAACGACAGCAGCACCACCGCGAGAAATCCGATGACGAAGACCCGGCTGTTGGCGAGCGCCAGTTCCAGCAGTTCCTTATAACCGGCGCGGATGCGCTCGAATCTCTGCTCGAAGCCACGCTGGAACAGCACCAGCGGATAGTGCAAGGACTTGGAGGCGGCATGGTGGTTTTCGATTTCCGCCATGCTGTATTCCAGCTCGCCATGCGGATGTCCGTGCGCCACGTGGGGACGCAGGATGAACTTGGCCATCGTCGGCACCAGGGTGCGCGACAGGATGAACGAGCTGATCATGGCGAACATCACCGCCTCGGCCATCGGCACGAACAGGTAGCCGGCGACGCCGCCGAGAAAGAACATCGGGACGAATACGATACAGATGCACAGCAGCGATACGAAGGCCGGCGTGACGATCTGCGCAGCGCCGTCGAGAATCGCCGGCTCGACCTGCTTACCCTGCTCCAGATGCCAGTTGATGTTTTCGATGGTAACGGTGGCATCGTCCACCAGGATGCCTACCGCCAGCGCCAGGCCGCCCAGAGTCATGATGTTGAGGGTCTGTCCGAGCGCCGACAGGGCGATGATCGAGCCCAGGATGGCCAGAGGAATCGAGGTGGCGATGATCACTGTCGAGCGCCAGCTGCCCAGGAACAGGAGAATCATCAGGCTGGTCAGCGCAGCCGCGATAATGCCTTCGCGCGCAACGCCGCTGATGGCGGCCCGCACGAACAGCGACTGATCGTCCACCGCCTTGATATCAAGGCTGTCCGGCACTACCGCCTTCAGGCCGGGCAGCAGGCTCTTGACCCCCTGGATGATGGCCAGGGTCGAGGCCGAGCCGCTTTTCAGGATGGTCATCAGCACCGAGCGCTTGCCGTCGACGTGCACGATATTGGTCTGCGGCGGATAGCCGTCGCGCACATGCGCCACGTCGCGCATCAGGATGGTGGTGCCGTTGACCGCCTTGATCGGCAGATCGTTGAGCTCGTCGATCGCCTGCGGACTGTCGTTGAGCTGCAAGGTGTATTCGAAACTGCCGATTTTCTCGGTGCCCACCGGAATCAGCTGATTCTGGTCGGCGAGTGCCGTTTCCACGTCCTGCGCCGATAGCCCGCGTGCCTGCAAGGCGTTGGAATCGATATCGATCTGCACCTGGCGGGTTTTGCCGCCGTACGGCGTCGGCGTGGCTGCGCCGGCCACCGTCGCCATGATCGGACGAATGATGTTGTTGCCCAGATCGCCCAGGGTCTGCTCCGGCAGGGTCTGGCTGGACAGCGCCAGTTCGATGATCGGCACCGTCGAGGCGTTGTAGTTGAGAATCTGCGGCGGCGTAATGCCGGGCGGCATCTGCTTCAGCACCGTCTGCGAGATCGAAGTGACCTGGGCAGTGGCGGTGCGGATGTCCACCGTCGGCTGGAAGAAAATCTTGACCACGGCGATGCCCAGCACCGATTGCGATTCTATGTGCTCGACGTCGTTGACCGTATTGCTCAGCGAGCGCTCGTAGTAGGTGACGATGCGGCCAGCCATATCGGATGCCGGCAGGCCCGTATAGGTCCAGACCACCGCGATCACCGGGATCTTGATGTCGGGCAGGATATCGGTCGGCGTGCGTAAGGCGGCCAACGGCCCGAAAATCAGGATCAGCAGCGCCAGCACCACGAAGGTATACGGCCGCTGCAAGGCAACCCGGACGAACCAGATCATTTAGCAGGCCTCCAAGTCGGCATCAGTCCGTGAGAAACCCGGGTTTGAGCCGCCACACCATACAGGTGCGACGGCCGATGGTCGGTTCGCAGGGACACAGACTGCACCCGACGCAATCCTGAAGATCCCCGGCGACCCATGCCTGCAGCCAGCAGCATCTGGCCACTTTCATGGCTTGGCTTCTTGATCATCGAAATCTCGAAAGTTGAGCCGCCGGAAAATGGGCGGCTGTCATGCGGGTTTGATTGGGCAGTGAAGCACGCCAACCGCGTTGCTGCCCCTTGCGTCCAAGGTCCGCGCAAGATCTCTCCGTGAAAACCGGCGATAAGTGAAAATAGCGGGGCTTGGGCCCATTGAGCAGGAGCAGATCGTTAATCCTGATGATCTTGACAGCCGAATGCCCAAACAGATTCTCACGAATTTCCCACGAATCGATTTCAAATATTAAATAAATGATTTTGAAGGATAATTCCCCAGATTCCGGCGGTATCCCGGCAGCCCTTTGGTCGTTCGGAGAGGTCCTGTTTGATGAAATCAAATGGGAGTTGCGCGTCTGCGGCAATGTGGTCGAGCTGGAACCACGCCCGCTGGAGATCCTGTTGCTGCTGCTGCGCCATGCCGGCGAGACCGTAACCCGCGAGGAATTGCTGCTGTCGGTGTGGGGCCATGCCCACCTCAGCGAAAACACCCTGAGCAACGCCATCGCCAAGCTGCGCCGGGCGCTCGGTGACGACAGTCAGTCGATGATTGTGACGGTGCACCGGGTCGGCTACCGCCTGGCCGTCCCGGTGACGCGTCGCGAGGTCTCGGCCGGCGCGCCCGCCCTGATCGCGTTCAAGGCCGGGGACCGGGTTCCGAGACGGGAAGGCTGGACCCTGCTGCGGCCGCTCGCTCCGGCTTTCAACAGTGAAGTCTGGATGGGTCAGCAGGCAGACACCGGCGAGCAGCGGGTTTTCAAGTTCAGCAACGACGGACTGCGCCTGTCCTCCCTCAAGCGCGAAGCGACCCTGTCGCGGCTCATGCAAAGCGCCCTGGAGGGCCGCCCGGACATCGTGCGGGTGCTGGACTGGAGCTTTGAACAGCCGCCATTCTTCATCGAATGCGAATACGGTGGCGTCAGTCTGCCGGAATGGGCCGAAAGCCAGGGTGGCCTGGCCAAGGTGCTCATCGGAGAGCGCCTGCATTTGATGGCTCAGGTTGCCGAAGCGGTGGCGGCAGCTCATTCGGTCGGCGTACTGCACAAGGACCTCAAACCCGCCAACATCCTGGTCGACCACCGCATAGACGGCGGCTGCATGGTGCGGCTGACTGACTTCGGCAGTGGCGGATTCACGGATCCGGCGCGCCTGGCGGAGCTCGGCGCCATGCGCATGGGTTTCACCCAGATCCAGACCGAGACTGCGGATTCCATCTCCGGCACTCCCCTGTATCTGGCGCCGGAACTCCTTCAGGGACATGCTCCCACCGTCCAGTCGGATATCTACGCGCTCGGCGTGATCCTCTATCAGCTGATCGTGGCCGACCTGCGACGGCCGATGGCGCCGAACTGGGAGCGCAACGTCGACGACGAATTGCTGCGCCAGGACATAACCGATGCCGCCAGTGGCGATCCCGCCCACCGGCTGTCCTCCGCCAGGGAACTGGCGGAGCGCCTGCAGACACTCGGTGCGCGCCATCTGCAACTCGCTGCCACACGCGCCAGGCAAGCGCGGCAGGAAGCGACGCAGCAGGCACTCGACCGGACGCGCGCGCGCCGCCCATGGCTGATCGCCCTGGTGCTGACCATCAGCTTCGGCCTGTTGCTGAGCCTGTGGTTCTTCCGCCAGTCGCTGCTGTCCCGCAACGAGGCGCTGAAACAATTCGATATCGCCCAGGCGGTCAACGATTTTCTCAATAACGACCTGATCGCCACTGCCAATCCCGACATCGGTGGCTCCAACAATGTCACGGTGTTGGATGCAGTGCGCCAAGCCGCGGACAAAATCGATGCGCGCTTCGCCGGGTCCCCGCTGGTCGCCATTGCCCTGCATCAGACGGTCGGGAATACCTACCGCACGCTTGGCAACTATGCAGCCGCAGAAACCGAGTTCCGCAGGGCCAAGACCATCGCCGATTCCGCACTGGGAGCGGACAGCGAAGTATCGATCGGCAACGACCTGCTACTGGCGCAGATGCTGGCCGCCGAGAGCCGCTACCAGGACGCGCAGGCGATTCTTGAACGCATCGAAGGAATCGCCAGGCAACGCTCGTTCAACGATCCGATGATCAACATCCGGCTTTGGGATGTGCGCGCCCTGTTCGACAAGCACAATACCAATCAGCTCGCCGCGGCAAGAGACTCCGATCAGGTCCTCGAGGCCCTGGCCGAGTTGAAGGCCCGCCATCCCAAGGTCTACGCGGCGAACTCGCAGTCAGTGTTCCTGACCCAGCTGCATGTGGCGCAGGACTTCCAGGATGCCGGACGGCACCAGGAAGCGGAAGGTATCGAGCATTCGCTGATCAAGGACGTCGCCGCCCGGCGCGGCATGGCCGATCCCCTGAGCATCCGGGTGCGGCAGCAACTGGTCGATAACCTGATCCAGGACGGACGGCTCGACCAAGCCGGCGCACTGCTGCCTCCCCTGGTCCACGATGCCAGCCTGACCCTGGGCGGGACCAATCGCATCTACCTCGGCATCCTGCGCGACCAGGCCCTGATCGACGAAAAGCAGCAGCACTGGCAGGACGCGCTCGCGACCAGTGCGCAGGCGGAACAGGGATACCGGCAGCTGTTCGGCTTGTATAACGACTCCACCGTGTTGTCGATGATCGACAGCGCCAGGATACTCGCCGATTCCGGATCGGCGGAACCCGCCATAGTCAAATACCGGGAAGCGCAGGCGGCGGCCATCCAGATCCAGGGCAAGGACGGGCTGCTCCCCCAACTCGTCGCCTACGGCCTGGTTGATGCCTACCTGGACCGGAGCCTCCCCGGGCAGGCGGCTCCCCTGCTGCAAACACTCAGTGCCGATGCCCTCAACAGCGCCGCACCCGATGCGGCCTGGGCGTCCCGTCTAGACTATCAACGCGGCCGTCTCGAAGCGCAGTCCGGAAAGCCGCAACAGGCTCGCGGCTATTTTGCATCCGCTCTGCAACTGGCCGGCAATGACGCGCCGCTGCTGTCGAATATCCGGAACGAACTGGAAAAGCTGCGGTAAGGCCGCGCTGGAGGATGGGCTTTCCCTGCGACACCGCGGACGGCAGGAAAAATCCACTTATTCTTTTCAGGAATAAAATAAGCTTTTAGTATTCCTTCTCAATCTCTTCGCTTTCGGGCAATTTCTCCCGCACAAGACCGCTGCATCCGCGCCGCTCATGGGGGGTATGGAGCAGCAGCGGCTTGAACATCAATCTTGGGAGAATGCAGTGAAACAATACGTCCGGAACGGCGTCATCGCCGTAGTCCTCGGCGCGGGTGCGAGCGGCGCAGCACTTGCGGATAGCGCGACAACGCTAGGCGGAATCGTCGTCAAATCCGACGATGGCAACTTCGTCGCCTCGCTGGGTGGCCGCATACATTTCGACTACACCGGCATCATGCCCGACAAGGCCAGCGGCTTCGACAGCGGCGCCGCCGAGAACGACAGCGGCTTCTATTTCCGCCGCGTCTACATCAGCCTCGCCGGCAAAGTCTACGGCTGGCGCTATCGCATCGACGAGGACATTTCCAACACCTCCAATCCTGCGGCCGGATTTCAGGACGTATTCATCTCTCATGACATCGGCGATTACGGCACCGTGCGCCTCGGGCAGACCAAGCCGTTTCGCAGCATGGACGAGCTGCTGAGCAACAACGACAAGATCTTCACCGAGCGTAACGTCAACTCGGCCACCGGCCTGCTCGGCGGCCGCGATTACCAGCAAGGCGTGTTCTATCGCTATTCACGCCCGGAAACATTCAAATCCAACAGCAATTTCTGGGGCGGCGTGTCGGTCTACTCGCTCAACAAGGCCGGAGCCTCGACCGATCAAGGTACCGGAACGCCCACCCAGGGCATCGGCTACAACGCCCGCCTGGCTTATGCGCCGATCCTCACGCCGCGTGAATGGGTCCATGTGGGTGCCAGCTTCTCCAGCGATCACGCCGACAATGGTGCCAAGCTGACCTCGGGTGACAGCGTCTGGTATTCCTACAAGGGTGTTACGCAGAACCTGGTGAGCCTGTCCGGCACGCAGCCGACGTCCAGCCCCACCAGCGCCAACATCGGCGGCGGCAACAACCCGAGCGTGGTCACCACGGCACTGGAACTGGCGGGTGCTTTCGGCCCGCTCTACCTGCAAACCGAATACGGCGTGGCCAAGTTCCGTCAGCCGACTCCGGCGAAAACCGGGGTGCCGAACGAGCAGACGGTGTATGCCTTCTCCGGCGAAGGCAGCTACTACCTGACCGGCGAAACCAAGCGCTACGACACCACCATCGCCTCCTACGCCTCGCCCAAGCCGCTGCACGACTACGGTGCGCTGGAAGTGGCGCTCGGCTACAACTTCATCAAGAACCGCGACCTGCCCGACGGAGACACCGGTGCGGTCTGCGCGCCGGCCGTTGGCGCCATACCGACCGGCTCCACCATCACCAAGTGCGATCTGTCCTACATCACCGCCGGCGTCAACTATTACGCCAATTCGAATGTGCGCTTCATGCTTGACTACTACTACGGCATCTTCGATCTCGGCGATGCCGGCAAGGACATTCCGAAGGCGGTGAACGCACGCTTCCAGATCTCCTTCTAAAGGCGGCAGAATCGACGCGCGGGTTCAGGCTCGTTTGTCCGGCACCCTCGCTACCGAAACAAACCCCGCGGTCGGCTGCAATGCTGGCTGCGGGGTTAATGAGATGGTCACCTCGCACCCTGCAAACGGTAACGTTTGCAGGGTGTTTTTCTTTCAAGGAGAGGCCATCATGCAAGACGTCACACTGGTTGGAATCGATTTAGGCAAGCATTCC
>Ga0302314_10000591_pt1 | contig 66702 bp, 60 predicted proteins | sample III_Palsa_N2_3_FD_200533 | JGI IMG/M metagenome (GOLD analysis project Ga0302314, IMG submission 200533) | Peat permafrost microbial communities from Stordalen Mire near Abisko, Sweden - III_Palsa_N2_3 | ecosystem: Environmental > Terrestrial > Soil > Palsa > Peat permafrost | place: Sweden...
GAAGTCGGGGCCGGTGACGGGCGTGATGATGCTCCTTCTCTCCGTGTCAGATTCCTGACACGTCCCAATGTATGTCAGAATGCTGACATGAGTCAAAACGGCGTCGGCGTCGACCTGGACAAATCACTGGGCTACCTGCTGAAAGAGGCTTCGAGCGCCCTGCGCTCAGCCATGGAGGAGGTGCTGCGGCCACTCGGGATGACCGTGACGCACTACTCCTGCCTCGAGCTGCTGGCCCAACGGCCGGGCTTGTCGAACTCCGAGCTCGCGCGTGGCGCGTTCGTGACACGGCAGTCGATGAACGTGCTGCTCCAGGCCCTGGAACGAGAGGGCTACGTGACCAGGCCTGCGGAGGCAGCCGTCGGGAAGGTTCTTCCCGCGCGGCTCACGCCTCGCGGCCGACGGAGGCTCGAGAAGGCGACCGTAGAGGTCCGGTCCGTCGAGGTCAGAATGCTGGGCGGCATGACCGGGGCCGAGCAGTCAGACGCGTTCCGGAGCCTGCAGAGCATGATCCATTCCCTGCGCGACGGCAACGACGGTGCATAGCCTCGCCGCAGATTGCGTTCGCCTGCCTCGCCGCCTGGATGCAGCCGGCCCCGGCCGTGCTGCCGGTCGCGGCCCGTCACGCCCAGGCCGACCCGGTCGATCCAGCCTAAGCTGATGCGTGGGGGGCGACCCCGCCGGAGGACTCCCATGACCGACCGCACGTTCCACCTCGACCACGCCGGGCACTCGATCGCAGTTGTCGTCCGCAGCGGACACGCGCGGGAGCTCGAGCTGCTGGTCGACGGTAGGGAGGTCGACACCCGGCGCGAGCGCGCCTCCGACACGGCCACACTGTCCGGCACGCTCCCCGAAGAGCTCCCGCATCCCTTCGCAGTCCGCGTCGAGCATCTGCGGCACCGCACCCGTGCCGCGGGGTGCACGCTGCTGCTGGACGGGCACGAGATACCGATGCCCGAGCGCACCATCGCCGCGCGGTGGCCCGGAGTACGGCCGTAGCCCGGGCAGCACACGCCCGCCGAGCCTGTCGGCCGGCCGCCCGCAGAGGGGTATGGCGGTGCCTATGGCTCCCGGTCCCCGGTTGCAGCAGTGGCCGGGGAGGTGTCGACGTCGAGGTGCGGGATGGTTCGCTCAAGCCAGTTCGGGAACCACCAGTTGGCCGCGCCGAGCAGCTGCATGATCGACGGCACGAGGACCATGCGCACGACGGTGGCATCGACGAGGATGGCCACGGCCAGGCCGAGGCCGAACACGTCCAGCACACGCAGGGGGTCCCCGATCACGAAGGACCCGAAGACGCAGACCATGATGGCCGCGGCGGCGGTGATCACCCGGCCGGTCAGGGCGATCCCGTCGGCGACCGCGGTGCTGTTGTCACTCCCTCGTCGCCACTCCTCCTGGATCCTGGTCAGGAGGAAGACCTCGTAGTCCATGGACAACCCGAAGGTGATGGTGAACATCATCAGCGGGATCCACGGGTCGATGGGTCCGGTCCGGCTGACGGCAAAGACCGAGGACAGCCAGCCCCACTGGTAGACGGCGACGATGGCTCCGTAGGCGGCGCCGATCGACAGCAGGTTCATCACCGCTGCCTTGAGCGGGATGGCGATCGAGCGGAACACGGACATGAGCAGGATGAAGGAGAGCAGGATGACCAGGCCGATGACGAGCGGAAGCCGCTGACCGAGCTGCGAGGAGGCGTCGATCCCCGCTGCGGTCTCGCCGCCGACGAGGATCGTCACGTCCGTGCCGGCCGTGGCCTGGGGAACGACGTTCGAGCGCAGGAGGCGGACCAGCGACGCGGTGTCCGCGTCCTGAGGGGCGCTCGTCGGATAGACGATCAGGACGGCGGCGGTTCCGGCGGCGTTGTAGGTGGGCGGATCAACGGCGGCCACACCGGAGACGCCGCGGAGGCGCGCGTCGAACGCGGCGACCACGTCCCGATCGTCGGCGCTGCCGGGCAGCTCGGCCGCGAGCACCAGGGGGCCGTTGAACCCCGGGCCGAACCCTTCGGAGATCAGGTCGTAGGCCTGGCGGGTGGTGAGGTTCGTCGGGTCGTTGCCCGAGTCGGAGAAGGCCAGGCGCATGGAGAACAACGGGACCGTCAGCAGGAGCAGCACCGCCAGCGCGACGGACCCGCACAGGACGGGTCGGGCCTGCACGGTGCGGCTCCAGCGCCACCAGAAGCCCCGTGTCGTGCCCGGTGCGGCGGACTGCAGGAGGCCGGGCAGGTGGAGACGGTCGATGGCCCGTCCGGAGAAGCCGAGCATCGCTGGCAGCAGCGTCAGGGCAGCGGTCATGACCGCCATGACCGCCAGGATCGTACCGACCGCCAGGCCGTCGAGGTATTCCTGGCCGACCAGGAACAGGCCGAGCAGTGAGATGAGCACGGTGGTCCCGGCGAACAGCACGGCCCGACCGGCGGTGGACATGGCGAGGATGACCGCGTCGCGCGGGGAGCGGTGCTCGGCCAGCCCCTGGCGGTAGCGCGTGACGATGAACAGGGCGTAGTCGATCCCGACCCCGAGGCCGATCATGGCCATCAGCTCCGGTCCGAAGGTGGGATCGATCAGCAGGCGGCTGATCAGTGCCACGATGCCGTAACCGACACCCACCCCGACCAGGGCCGTGAGGATCGGCAGGCCCATGGCGACCACCGAGCCGAACGCGAGCAGCATGATGACGATCGCGGCGGTGATACCGAACGCCTCGCTCGGTCCGGGGGAGGGTGTCACGACGGCGCTGATCGGCGGGCCGCCGAGCGCGACCTGGAAACCGGGCCCCGCGAACGATTGGGCCGTGGCGATCACCCGCTGGACGTCCGCTGTCGGGATCTTGGCGCTGACGGCGTCGAACTGGATCGACGCGAAGCCGGTCCGGCCGTCGGTGGAGCGGACCAGGGGTGAGACCGAGGTGACCGACGGCAGTGGGCGCAAGCCGGCCAGCAGCTCGTTGACGCGGGCGGCGACCGGCGGGCTCGCCAGCGGCCCGGTCGAGCGAAACACCACCTGGGCCTGGTCGCCGGCTTGGGCCGGGAAGCGGGTGGTGAGGATGTCCTGGACCTGTTGCGACTGACCGACGCCCCCGAAGTTGTCCTCGAAGCGAGGTCCGATGGCGCTGGCCAGAGCGATCACGGCGACAACGCCGACGAGCCAGATGGCCAGGACCCGGCGTCGATGGTCGTAGCACCATGCCCCGACCCGGCCCAGCCGGTTGCGCTCCTCGCGGCTCGGGGCCGGGCGGCCCCGAGCAGGGGTGATATCCATAGTCCAAGTCTTCTATCATCCGGGCTCCCCGAATCCCCGATGCCGCCCCGGGGACGGCGGCCCGGTGGCCAGGGGCACGCGTGAGGAGATCCTGACGGCGGCCCGGACCGTCGTTGCTGACGAGGAATCACCGGGGCCGCAATGCTTCGTGAAAAGCCCGGTGGTCCTGGCCGCGAAGTCGTCCCCACGAAGCGGGTGCGGCGCCACGGCGCGGGTGGTGTCCTGAGGGGGTGGGCGGTCCCGGCCGTCCGGTCGGCCAGGGCTTGCGAACGGTGGGTCGGTACGCGTGACGGCGCGGTCGCCGAGTCCCGAAAGGGGGCGTTGACCGGGAATGCGGTCGCTGGGACGGGCCGGCCGCACTCAGGCCAGGAGGACTCGCCCATGACACCGACCACGCCCGCAGCCGCCTCCTCACCGGGGCAGCTGACCGTGAGGGAGCGGGCCGCCTTGGGTAAATCGGCCAGAGCGGCGGTGCCCCGGGGCAGTCACGGAGAGTACGAGCCGGTGGCAGGGCGCTTCGACCCGGTGACCTTGCTGGAGCAGCACGCTACAGCAGCAGCCTGCAGGAGGACCACCGCCACCTGCTGGGCCAGTTCCACCTGGCCGACATGGCCCGCAAGGTCGTCGGCGTGGGAAGTGTGGGCACCCGCTGCTGGATCGTGCTCCTGCTCGGGAAGGACGACCAGGACCCACTGCTCATCCAGGTCAAGGAGGCCGACCACTCGGTGCTGGCCGAACACGTGGGGGAGAGCGAGTACGCCAACCAGGGGCAGCGGGTGGCGACGGGGCAGCGGTTGATGGAGGCATCCAGCGACATCCTCCTGGGCTGGGAGCGGGCCGAGGGCATCGACGGCCAGACCCGCGAATTCTACATCCGCCAGTTGCGCGACTGGAAGTGCCATCGGGCGGCGTGCCGACAATCGAGCGGCGGGGAGCCGTGCTGCGTCGGGATACTGGTCCGGTGAGCGACACCGTGGCTGAGTACGAAGCGAATGCTGACCAGTTGGCGCGAAGGGTCTTCCTCGGCCTGCGCGAGGGCAACCTCGACCCGCAGGACGTCGTCGCGCTCGCCTGCGAACTACTCGACTGGTTCCACTGCACCGACGCCATCCTGGAAGTCGTCGAGCGGAACCCGGCCGAGGTGCCGTCGGCGGAGATGACCGCCTTGGCCCGACGCATCCTGGACGACGTGGGCTTCGATCCTGGCTTCGACCTGGCCCCCGAGCGTTTGGAGACGTTGCGTTCCGCGTTGCGGGTCATTGCCCGCGACCTGCCCACGCGTGGGATCGAGGGCGAGCCGGAGATCGAGGTCCTGGAGGACTGGTTCCCGGTGGGAGCCGTCGTCCGCCTTGCCGACGGCGAGCGGCTCGACCGGGGCGGCCACATCCTGCCGAGCATGTGCGACGGCCCGACCACGGCGCTGACCAGCCTGGCGATCGTGATCCAGGAGAGCCTGCTCGAATCGACCTGGCGGGTCTGGCCGGTGTGTCCCCGGCATGGCCTCGGCGTCCACGGCTCGGAGCGGGGCGGCGCGGCCGTGTGGTGGTGCGCGGGCGATGGCGGGCACATACTCGCGCCGGTCGGCGAACTCTCACGCGCGCGAGTGCTGGCGCAAACCCGCGCGAATGCCGGAACGCCGGGCGCAGGGCGAGTCGGCCGAGACCGAGCACGGACTGCTGTGCGCCGCCCTGTTGGAGGACCGTGAGCAACTGGAGGACTCCCAGCGCGCGGTGGCCGCCGCGCGCGCCTAAGTGGGCAGCGTCAGCGGCCCGCAGCCCGGCATCGATGTCCAGCAACGGTGTGGTGCCCTGTCGTGCCAGGCAGCTCTCGCGGGTCGGCCGAGCCTGGCCGCGTCCGGCGCGGTGGCCGGTACGTGTCCAGGTCGGCTTCGAGAGCGGCTCGCAGGGCCATGGTGTCCTCGAAGCGAGCGCTGACAGCGAATCGTTTCAGCAGTTCCTCGACCCGGGGGCCGTCGTCGTCGCGCACAGCGGCCACGAGGCGGTCGATCACCTCGGCGATGTTCACCGGTCGGCACCGGTGGTGGTGGTCATGACAGTCATGCCTACACCGGTCTGGTGGCGCGACGGATTCCGCTGTCACTCGTTCGGGTGATTGCGGGGAGTATCGGTGCCCTGGCTGCCCGGTGGCAGCGGGCCGTCGCCTGTACCAGCGCCTTCACCCTGACCCGGCGATGACTCGCGCTCCCTCGCCTGCCAACTCCGCGCCATAGGCCGACCGTCCGGCCATCGCCATGATCAGGGCGAGCGTACTGCCGCTGACGAGCGCGCCGTCCTGCGCGCCGCCGGAAAACGGCCCGTCGGTCGCGGACAGGCGCAGCCCTCGCGTCCGTCGCTCGCTGGGCACGGTCATGTTGGAGCGGTGGTAGTACTCGGCGACGTGCGTCAGCGTCGCGATCGGGTAGTCGCGCTGGATCCGCAGTGGACGGCGGATGTCCTCGCCGTGCACGACCACCTCGCCCAACACCGCGACGACAGGGACCGGCGCCTTGGTCGTGCTGGGCACCGAGCGGCGAAACCGTTCGAGCGTCTCGCGGTGGTCAGTCCCGAGCTGCTGGGCGAGCCGGTATGCAATCATTGCGTCGAAGTCGAACCGATACCGGATCACGCCCGCCATCCAGCGCACCGGCCCCAGACTCGCCCCCGACGTCAGATGCGCGACGACCTCGCGGACCGTGAATTCGGTGCACAGCGATCCGGCGTTCCACTGGGCATCGCTCAGCCCTGACAGGTCCTCCGCCAGCGCCGCTCTCTCCGCATGCACCATTCCCCACAGCTCTGGCTCACCCATGCGCTCCGCTCCCTCCAATCGTCATGCGCCTGGACACAGAACGTCCAGGCGTGCTGTCGGTCAGCCCGGTTGCGGCCAGGTCCGGGCCGCAGCGACAAAGATCCGATCGTAGCCAACCTGACCTCATGGTCATGGATCTGTTCGCGGGCGCCCGTACGGCGGGCAGCCGGCCCGGCAGGCGATGGGGCGGAGCGAATGGCGCACCGCCGACGGCCGCCTGAGGATCGTAGGATGCCGCCTGCGGGACGACAGGGCTTGCTTCGGCAGGGGCGGGTTGCGGTCGGCAGCGATCACCACTGCCGTTGCCGCGGCCGCGGAGACTGCCATCGCGCAGCGCAGGGTGACGGCTCGTCCGGTCGGTCGACGGAAGGGCACCGGGCCTCCAAGATCTCGAAGTGCTTCCCCACGGCTATCACCGGAGAACCCGCAGAATCCCGCAACACGCTCGCCCGGGACTCTGCGGGTGCCGACAAACTCACCCATGCAGTGGGGGATGGCTTCGAAGCATGTGCGACCGTCAGGTGGAGAGCACGACGCTGGTGACGTGGTCCGCGAGCCGGTCGGGGCGTGCGGCCGAAGGGTCCAGCGCCCGCTCGGTGCGCAGTTGGCTGGGCGTGCGGGCGGTCATGGCCTTGAACGCGCGGTCGAGGTGGGCCTGGTCGTGGTAGCCGGCCTGTACCGCGATCCGGGCCAGGGGCATCGGGGTGTCCAGCAGCCGCAGTGCCCGGTGCAGCCGCGCGATCTGGGAGACAGCCTTGGGTGCGACCCCGATGTACTCACGGAACCGCCGCTCCATCCGGCGCCTGCTCCACCCGGTCTCGGCGAGCACGGGCCCCACCGGGGCCGAGGCGTCGGCACGCAGCTGTCGCCAGGCCCAGGCGACCTCCGGGCAGCTCCGGTCCTCGCGGGCGAGGCGTCCCGCCAACAGCCGGTCGACCAGCGCGAACCGCTGCGGCCAGCTCACGCACTCGGCCAACTGCTCACCGATCCGGGCCGCCGCCGGGCCGAGCAGGTCGACCGGATCGAGTACCGACTGCGCGATCTCGTCCATCGGCACACCGAACAGTGCCTGGGCCGTCATCGGGGTGAAGGAGACCTCGACGCCGCCGACCCGGCCGCGGTGTTCGGCGATCCGGGCGGTGGTGCGCACCCCGGAGACCAGCGACTTCATCACCGAGGTGGCGCCACCGGTGTCGGCTGCATCCGTCAAGCGCAGACTGTCACCGAAGCCGAACACCAGGCTCACTGCACCGGTCGGCAGCTCCAGTCGTCGCCGGGCACGGTCCAGGTCCACCCGATAGCCTCGGCATGCCACCGCCCGCCCCAGGACCGTGTACTGACGCGATCCGGGCGAGAGCTCCACACGCTCCGCCGACGCCGGTGCGCTCCCGTGACCCTCCATGTCCAGCCCTCCCACCTGCCTCGGCCGTACCGCCACGGAGCAGCAGGCATCTGTCCGATCCGGATCCGAGCAAGCTGACCGTGATCAGACAAGACTACGGCGCATGCCGGGCCGACGGAGGCCCATTCGGGGGCCGGCCCGGCCACGTTCCTACTCCGCGGACTCCGGGGCCTGGTTGCCGGCACCCGGCTCGAGCAGTACGCCGTCGTCCCACGGTGCGAGCTTCTGAAAGAAGACCTCGTCGTGCCAGCGCCCGCCCGCGTGCAGATGCCCGCGCGAGACGCCCACCCGGTGGAAGTCATTGGACTCCAGTACCCGGCAGGACCGCTCGTTGTCCGTCCGGGCGAAGGCGTCGACCCGGTGCAGGCGGAGTTCGTTGAATGCCACGTCGAGGGCGTCGCGCAGCGCGCGGGTGGCCAACCCCCGGCCGCCGAAGCGCTGGGCGACCCAGTAGCCGACCGTGCAACTGCGCAGCGGGCCCAGGACGATGCCGTTGAGGAGGATCCGGCCGGCCGTCTCCCCCTCCGACTCGATCACCCACGCCCGCATCGCCCCCGCCTCGGACGCCTGCAGCACCGCGTCCGTCATCGCACGCTGCCCCGCCGCGGTGAAGTGTTCGTCCGGCTCGTCGGGCTCCCACTTCGTGAAGAACGGGCGGTCCGCAAGCAGGAGTTCGGCCATGGCCTCGCTGTCATCCATGGTCAACGGCCTGATGGTCATCGCTGTTCTCCGCATGTTCGTGGGATGACCGGCCGCGTGGAACGGCCGGGTGGACCCGGGCAACGGGCACCGCATCCAGATCTTGGTCCGGGCGCAGGCTATCCCGTCGGGGTGGCCGCACGACAGGGGTTCCGGTGCTCCGATCCTGTCGACAGGGCCCGACCCCCGCCCTGTCCTGGACGGGGATGGCATCCGTGCCGGCCTCGGGCCGCGCAGCTGCTCGGGCAGCGCCCGGCGGGGCAGGTGCGCCGGCTGGGACAACTCCGAACGGATCCACTCCCGCTGGACTACCTGCTGCGGGAAGAATGCGAAGCCATGGAGTAGCGTTCGACGAACACCCCGACCGCCGCCTGAACCACACACGCCGGCCTGTATGAATAGTGATGCCGGATGCTGAGCCTGGATCTGCACCCGATCTACCGCAACAACCGCGACATCGAACTGGCTCTGCGTCAGTTCCTGTTCACAGCCGCGCGCTCCGGTGAATCTGTCGTCGAGATCATCCCTGGCAAGGGCTCGGGCCAACTGAAGCGGCGCGTGCTGGCCTTCCTTGACCAGAAGCACATCAGGAAGCTCTACCTGCGCCACGAATCGGCTCCGGGCAACGAGGGACGTGTTCTCGTCCATTTCCGCGAGCAGTGAGTGCCTTTGCGACGGTGAGCTCCGACTTGCAGCCGACCCGGGCGGCGACCGTGTTGAGCGGGACGTTCACCTCACGTAGCAGTGACGAGGGCGGCTACAGCCTCAGGGTGCGGGCTTCGCGTATCGTGGCGCGGCATCAACGAGGGTTCGCTCGACATTGTTGCGGTGTGCACCGGCAGACCCAGGAGCAGGCCGTCAGTGCCGGTGAGGGCCAGGAATTGGGCCAGAGCCGGACCCGGGTAGTGGAGCAAGAGACAGCCCCCGCTCGCGGTGGCGTGCGCTGACGCGTCAAGAAGGACACGCAGACCGCGGATATCGCAGAAAGTGAGGCAGGTGACGTCGATGTCGATGTTGTGCGCTCCCTCGTGGAGGCACCGTTCCAGCACCTCGCTCAGTCGAGTCGTTGAGTCCAGGTCGAGATCACCGACCAGGTTGATCAGCGCGAGGTTCTTGTGGTCGCGCCGGTAGATGCCCAGCGTGTGCTGTTCGGGCATAGCCCCTCGGTTCACCGACCGTGCAGCGGTATCTGGATCCCGGCTGGTCCCGACGTGCTTCCACCGGCCCAGCAGCCGGTGTTCGGCGTCGGCCTCTCCATCCACCCGCTGATCGGTGGTCGGCGGGGCGTTTCACCGGGCGAGGTCGGTGAGGGGCTCGGTGCCGTTGACGAAGGCCAGGGCGACGTCGGACAGGCGCCGCTGGTGGGCGCGGGCGTAGCCGCGCAGCGCGGTGAAGGCCTGTTCCATGTCGATGTCGAGGCGTTCGGCGAGTTTTCCCTTGGCCTGTTCGATCAGCACGCGGCTGTTCAGTGCGGTCTGCAGTTGTTCGTTGAGCAGGGTGCTGACCTGGGTGGAGCGTTGCTGCAGGAGGCTGATGGTGGCGACGTCGGCCAGGGCCTGGCCGATGGGGACGGCGGCCGGGGCGAAGAGGCCGGGGCTGCTGCTGAACAGGTTCAGGGCGCCGACGACTTCGTCGCGCAGTCGCATCGGCAGGGCCTGGACGGCGGTGAATCCCCGCAGCTGGGCTTGGGCGACGAACTGCGGCCAGCGCCTGGCCTCGGCGGCCAGGTCGGGAACGGTCACCGCGGTGCCGGTGCGGTAGCACTCCAGGCAGGGCCCCTCGTCGTTCTGGAGTTGGAAGAGCTCCAGCAGGCGGGCCTGTTCGCTGGAGGCGGCCATCACCCGGAGTTCGCCGTTGAGGTCCGCGAGCAGGACACCGGCCGCGCTCACGCCGAGGACCCCCACGCAGCGGTCGGTCAGCAGGCGCAGGAAGTCGATGAGGTCGAAGTCGGCGACGAGATTGTCGGCCAGCTCCACGAAGGTCTTGGCGAGCAGCTGTTCATCCATGGCGGTCACCCTTGTTCGAGAATAGCCCTGCTCGGCATGAGCGGGATGCGCACAGCGGCCATATGCGGCCCATCGCGTTGTCAGGGCTCATCGCCGACCACTTCCGGCACGGTGGCATCCGGGTCGACGTCCGGTGGGAAGCGCAGGCGGCGGTTCACGACGTCGGCGGCGACGTCGGACAGGCGGCGGCCGCGGGCGTAGGCGTGGGCGCGCAGCCGGATGAACGCCTCCTCGATGCCGACGCCGATCTGTACGGTCAGCATGCCGGTCGCCTGGTCGATCTCGGCGCGGTAGCCGCCCAGCTCCGTTTCGGACCCTGCGGCGATCCCCTCGCGTTCCGCAGCACGGGTGTTGAGCAGGAGCAGGGTCGCGAAATCAGCGAACGCCATCGCCTCGTCGAGCTCCTGCGCGCCGAGCAGCAGCGGTACGTGCGAGTACAGGTCAAGGACCCCGGGGCTGATCGCCCCGATCTGCAGAGGGAACGCGAAGACCGCCCCGGCTCCCGCCTCGACCGCCGCAGGGGCGAACACCGGCCACCGGGTCTGCGCGGCATCGGACCGCAGATCCACCGTCCACACCGCGGCTCCGCCCGCGAACGCGTCCACGCACGGCCCTTCGCCCAACGTCAGCTGCAGTTCCTCCACTTGCTCGCTGATGCTGTCGGTGCTGCACAGCGGATAGCCCGCGACGGTCGGCGACATCGCCGAGATCCCGGCGCCGCCCACCGGCAGGGCCTCCACCGCCGCGGTGCACACGTCCACCACACCGACCGGCGCGCCGCGCCGCGCCGCCTGCTCGGCAACCAGGACGGCGATCCGCGCAGCCCGGCTACCCGCCATGGCGGCTCACCGCAGCGGGCCGTGCGGACGCTCGCGGCCCGGTGCGGCCGCGGCGCAGCCGTGAAGCCGCACCGTCGGCCTGCCCTTGCGCGGATGAGTGGACTGCATGATGGTCAAGCCCCCTGTCGCAGTGCGGTTGCCGTGAGCGGTACGACAGCGACGGCCGGGGTCAGGCCCGTCAGGCGAAGGATCCTCAGAGTGCGCGGATCACTGCAGACCAGGGTGAGACGGCCGCCGCGCTCCAGGGCCCGGCGCCAGGCTCGGCGGATCGGCCCCATCCCGGCGCAGTCGATGAAGGTGACGGCGCTCAGGTCGACGAGAACGCTCGGGCGCTGCCCGGCAGTAGCGGCGTCCAGGTGCGCCGTGACCACGTCGACCGTCGCAATGTCCATCTCGCCGTGGAGTTCCACCACGGTGTCCTCGCCGGAGGTCCGTACCTCGGCGTGCCCGCACCCGGGGGCCGTCAGCGCTGTGCGTGGATGAATCGGCTGGACGACGGCAGCTGTCGGGGCCGGGCGCGGGAAAGGAAGGCGTGCACGTGCGGGGTCGGCGGTCACCATCGCTGAATCACCACCCTGAGCGGCGCGAACCCCAGGCTGTCGGGAGCCAGGCACTGGGCGGCGGCGTGGTGCCACCTGTTGCCACCGGGGGCCGGGGTGGTGTACCGCCATCATAGACGTCCAGCAGACGAGCGGGACCGGAAAACCCAGCCGCCGACCACTCGCCACGACGACGTCGCCGTGGTGGAGACTGCCGGGGAGCGCCGGGGATCGGGGACCCCAACGGCTACTCGATCTCGGTCGGGCCGCCGTCCCGCTGGCGCCGGGTGCTGCCGCCGGCGGTCTTGCCGTCGCCACCGGACTGCGGACTGCTGAGGTTGGCGCGGACCGAGTCCATGATGGTCAGGCCCTGGCTGACCAGGCCCGCCGCGATCTCGCCCAGCCCGTCCGCGCCGTTGAGCACATTGACATTGGCCCCGGCCAGGCCGCCGGCGGCTTCCTTGACGATCAGTGGCAGCTGGTCGATCAGCATCCGGTCCAAGGCCACCCGGTCGTACGAGGAGGCGGCCTCGGCCTGGATCTTCATCCGGTTGGCCTCAGCCGTGGCCAGCACCCGGATCCGCTCCGCCTCGGCCTCGGCCGGCCTCACGACCTCGGCCACCAGCTGCTGCTGGCGGAGCTCGGCCGCGCGCTGGGCCAGCTCGGTCTGCGCCAGCAGCACCTCCCGCTGCGCCTGCGCCTGCGCCAGCGGCCCGGCCTGGGCGGCCTCGGCCTGCGCCCGCTCGATCTCGGCGTTGTACTGGGCCTGCACCACCGCGGTCTGCCGGGCGTACTCGGCCTGGTTACGGGCCGCGGACTGCTGCGCCTCCGCCGACTGCTGGGTGGCCATCGCCTGGGCGATCTGGGCCTGCCGCTGGATCGCGGCCTGATGCGGGGCCGCCATCGCCGCGATGTAGCCGGTCTGGCCGTCGTCGATGGACTGGATCTGCAGCGAGTCGACGGTCAGGCCGATCTTGGCCATCTCGGTCTTGGAGGTCTCCAGGACTTCGGTGGCGAGCTTCTGCCGCTCGGTGACGATCTCCTCGACCGTCATCGAACCGATGATCGAGCGGAGGTGACCGGCGAAGATCCGGCCGGTGAGCACCGACATCTGGTCCTGGTCGGAGAGGAACCGCTGGCCGGCGTTGACGATGCTCTCCTTGTCGTTGCCGACCTTGAACGCGATCACCGCGCGCACGGTCAGCGCGATGCCCTGGTGCGTGACACAGGTCTCGTCGACCTCCGCCTCGCACATCGCCAGCGTCAGGAAACGGGTCTTGCGGAAGATCGGGAGCACGAACGCCCCGTGCCCGGTCACCACGCGGAACGGCGCCACGCCCATCCCGCGCTGACCTCCTGAGATCAGCATCGCCTCGTCGGGAGCGGGAACCCGGTAACCGAACATGTTTGCCTCCTCGGCCGACATCGCCAGGTTGCCGGTCAACGAATCCAGAACACCACGACATCGCCTGGTGAGCGATCGCAGTAGGCGTCGATCACGCGTACACGCAGCCGTTCCGCTTCTGCTTCCACGCTACGCGCCCGGTGCGTGTCCGGTTCACTGCTGCAGCCCGCCCCGGCGCGCCGCCGTTCACGGATACTCGTCCGGAATTGTGCGGCGGTCGCGATGGTGACTTCGCCGGGCCCAGTATCAGCAGGCCTTTACGGGGCAGGCGCAGGGCGCGCGACCGGCTGCGCCGTGCAGCCTCCGTTCGACCAGCCCTGCGACCAGGAGCGCCGTATGAACCCGATCGAGAAAGCCCTGCGCCGGGTCGACCACGTCCAGCAGACCCACCGCGGGCCGGCCTTCCTCTTCGCCATCGTCAAGAAGTCCGGCGACGACCGGGCAGGCCAGCTGGCCGCCCTCATCACCTACTACGGCTTCACCGCAGTCTTCCCCCTGCTCCTGCTGCTCACCACCGGCCTGGGCTTCGTGCTTCGCAGCAACGCCTCCGCCCAGCGCGCCGTGCTGAACTCGGCCCTCGCCGACTTCCCCATCATCGGCAACCAACTCACCGAGAACATCCACTCCCTGCACGGGACCGGCGCGGCCGTGGCCGTCGGCGCCCTCGGCCTGCTCTACGGCTCGCTCGGAGTCACCCAGATCCTGCAGTTCGCGATGGCGCAGGTATGGAACATCCCCGGGGTGAAGCGCCCCGGATATCTCGCCCGGCTGGGGCGCGGACTGCTGCTCTTCGCCGCACTGGGGGTCGGCCTGCTGCTCAGCGCCGCCACCGCCGCACTGGCCGGGTTCGTGTCCCACGGTCCGCTGGCCTTCACCGCGGGGCTGGTCGGCTCCGCCGCCGTCAACACCGGGCTCTACCTGGTGTGCTTCCGCATCCTCACTCCCAAGGAGATCCTGCTGCGGCAGCTGCTGCCGGGATGCCTGTTCGCCGGCCCGGCCTGGACGGCCCTGCAGACCTGCGGCGGCTACCTGGTCGCTCACGAACTTCGGCACGCGACCCAGGTCTACGGGTTCTTCGGCACCGTCCTCGGCCTGCTGTCCTGGCTCTACCTGGGCGCGCAGATCACCATGTACGCGGCCGAGGCCAATGTGGTCCGCACTCGGCGGCTGTGGCCCCGGACCCTGATGCAGCCGCCGCTGAGCCCCGCCGACCGCAGCGTCCTTGACGCCCTCGTCCACCAGGAGGAGCGGCGGCCCGAGCAGCACGTGGGAAGCTCCTTCGCCGAGGAGGAGGATCCGGGCGATCCGCAGCACGAACGCGACTGAGGCCGCCTTCCGGGGGAGTCGTGCTCCCCCGGAAGGGCGGGGCTGATCGGTTGGGAGCGTCCTGCGAGCCGCTGCTTCGTCCGCGGCCGGGTCAGGCTGGGGGGAGGGTGGCGGTGTGGGTGCCGGGGGCGAGGATCTCCTCCAGGACGACCCGGACGGCTTCGAAGGCGGCAGCGCGGGACTGCAGGGCCAGGGCGCCGATCATTCCGCCTTCGTCGACGTGCTCCTGGACCAGGGCGTAGTTCTTCTGCGCTTCCAGCTGGGCCCAGTCGCGGGCGCGTTGGATCCGTGCGAGGAGCTCGCCGGTGGTGATGTCGGTCGAGGTCAGGGGCGTCGTCACGGGGTTCAGCTTTCGGTGAGGGGTCGGGGCGTGTACCCGTCCGGTCGGGCCAGGTCGTCCAGGGTGACGGTGCGTCGCTCAGCCTTGCTCGGCGAAGTCCACCGGCGGCAGGTCACTCAGCTCCTTCTTGGTCAGTTGGACCCGGATGCCGCCGTCGGCATAGGTGACGGCGCGGATCGGGATGCCGACCACTTTCTTGCCCCACAGGTGGCCCTCTTCGAGCAGGACGTGCGTCACTCCGTGGTCCTGCGGGTCGATGACCAGTCCCTTCACCTGCCCGACCTCACCGTCCATGGCCTCGACCCGCTCCCCGCGACGGACCTGAACCTCGCCCCTGGGGACACGCTCGTAGCTCTCGGTCCTTGCCCCGGTGTCGAGTTCGGTGAGAAGGCCGGGGGCACCCATCATGCCCACACCCAGACCGTAGTACGGCCACATGAGCAGCTGCTCGGACCGGTAGCCCATGTGGTCGTCGTCGCCGCCGGGGAGGAACTCGGTCTCCTCGGCCGGCTCCAGTTCCCCGAATACGGCCAAGCCGCAGCGCAGGCGGATGTCCGGCCCGTCACTCGGGGCGCTGACCAGGTCGATCGGCACCAGCCGTCCCACGTCCTGTCCCTGCTCGGGTTCCACCACGAGGTGCGTGAGCTGCCCCGCCACCGGATCGATCACCACACGGCCCAGACGCCCGCACACCCCGTCGCGGCAGTGGACCTCGGCACCGATGGCGTACTGCGTCGTCTCATCCATGAACACTCCCAGTTCGAACCCATGTGCCCACATCCGATAGGGGCGGGCACAGAGCACCTGCCCGGGTCTGTTGGATTGACGCACAACAGCGGCAGTGGCGATTCGGTATCGCCACGGCGGGCGAATTGTCGCCGGCGGCTACCGCGGCGAGGGCCGGTCCCGCAGAACGGACGCCCCGCCGACGTGATGACCGGCACCGAGGCGGGCACCGCGACCCTGCTTCCGGTCCGCGTGAGCGGGTACGCGGGGTGGAATGGACACCACACGCAGGAAATTCTCCGGCCGCGCCCTGGCCCGCCGGGTACGCCCGAGCGGGATCCGGGTCCGGAAGGCCGTCCTGACCACCTCCCTGGCGCTCGTGGGACTGGCCGTCTCCACCCACTACGGCGGACTTCTCGGCGAACCCGGCCCGCACCATCCCCTGACCGACCGCGCGGTGGCCGGCGGCAGCGCCGTGGTCTTCCTGGTGTTCGCGTTGGTCGCGGTCCGCGGAGCCACCGACGACCTGGTGTCCCTGGTTCCCGGCCGTTTCGGCGACACCCGGGTCACCACGCTGCGCATGGTGTGCCTGCTGACCGGCTACGCCATGGTCGTCCTCGGCTCACTGAGCCTGCTGCACGTGCCCTGGAGCAAGCTCATCCTGGGCGGAGCGCTGACCGGCGTCATCGTCGGCATCGCCGCTCAGCCCGTCCTGGGCAACATCTTCGCCGGACTGGTCCTGCTGACCGCGCGCCCCTTCCACATCGCCGAGGACGTCACCATCCGCGCCGGTGCCCTGGGCGGCGCCGTCCAGGGCCGGGTCACCGACATGACGCTGCTCTTCGTCCAGATCCGGACCCCGGACGGGACGGTGCTGCTGCCGAACAGCGCTGTGCTCAGCGCCGCGATCGCGCCCTTGGACAGGTCGACCGCCACCGATCCGCTCCTGCCGCCGGTGCCCCCGCCCGCAGCCCCGGCTTCCGCAGGGGACATCGCGGGCCCGGACAGCTCGCCGGCCGCCGGTCCGTGACCGGGCGCGGCCGGGCCGCACCGGAGGGGTCACTCTGCGGAGAGGGAGCGCCGCTCCAGGACATCCAGGGACTGCTCGGCCCACCGCAGGTTCTCGCGCTCGAAGGCCAGCCCGCGCATCAGCGTCAGGTAAGGGCCGACCCGCTCCGCCTGCGCCAGGTAGTCCTCCTCGCTCCGGCTGGCCAGCAGCCGGTCGCGCAGGCGCTCGTAGCGCGCGAGCTTCGCCTGCGCCCACTCGCCGCGCTCGCGGATCGCGGCTGCGACGGCGCCGCTGTCGCCGATGTCCATTGCCTGGACCTTGACCAGCAGTTCGTCCCGGATCGCCGTAGGTCTGGGCGGTTCGGCGACGAACTCGCGCAGGGCCCTGCGGCCGGTGTCGGTGAGGGAGAACATGCGCTTGTTGGGCCTGCGCTCCTGCTCGACGAGACGCGCCCGGACGAGGCCTTCGGCCTCCATCCGGTCCAGTTCCCGGTAGAGCTGCTGCGGCGTGGACATCCAGAAGTTGGCCATGGACGCATCGAACTCCTTGGCCAGGTCGTAGCCGGATGCCTCGCCCTCGAGAAGTGCGGCCATCACCGCATTGCGCAATGCCATGAGCACAGCCTATTGTCCGAAGCACCTAATCAACTAGTTGAGTATGGAGCCGATGATGCATCCGTTCCGTGGTGCCGTCGAGGCCCGCGACGCCAAGGCCGTGGAAGCGCTGCTCGCCGAGGACGTCGTGTTCTCGAGCCCGGTCGTCTACAAGCCCTACTCGGGCAAGGCGATGACGGCCGCCATCCTGCGGGGTGTGCTCAGGGTCTTCGAGGACTTCACCTACGTGCGCGAGATCGGCGACCCGGACGGCCGTGACCACGCCCTGGTCTTCAGGGCGACGGTGAACGGCCGCGAGGTGCACGGCTGCGACTTTCTGCACGTCGATGACGAGGGCCTGATCGACGAGTTCACGGTCATGGTCCGCCCGCTGTCCGGAGCGCATGCCCTGGCCGAGGCCATGGGCGCGCAGTTCGAACAGATCGAACGGGAGGCGCGGGGGATCAGCGCGGATCCGGGGCAGCCAAATTAGCTGACTTGTCGTCATAACGGCCGCGAGTGGGTAGCGTTGATGCTCCAGCTGGTGAGTCGAGCGACGGGGGGCGACCCATGCACGGCGGTGGCGGCGGTGGAGGAGACGGCGGCGGGCACGGCGGCGGGGGCGGGCACGGCGGGGGCGGCGGAGGCCACGGGCCCTCGGCGGAGGTGGTCGCGCAGCGCGCACTGCGTGAGATCGGCCAACTGGCCGACCTGTTGCGGCAGATCAGCGAGCAGGCCGACCGGACCGACCAGGCCGACCAGGATGCCGCGCAGAAGGCACGCGAGCAGCTGACGGCGACGACGGCCGGGATCGCGCACCCGCAGCGGGCCGTCGAGGCGTACACCAGCACGCTGGCGCTGTGGCGCGAGCTCGGCGACCGTCCGCGCCAGGCCCGGGCACTGCTCGGGCTCGCGGCGGCGCAGCGCACGCTCAGGCAGTACGAGGCGGCCGAGCTCTCCTGCAACGAGGCCGAGGGCCTGTTCGGTGAGCTCGGCGACCGCCGGGGCCAGGCCGAGGCACTGACCGAGCTCGGCGTCACCCGGACCAAGCAGGAACGGTTCACCGAGGCGATCGAGATCCACCACCGGGCCCTGGCGCTGGCCGCGCCCGACGAACCGGAGCAACCGGAGCTAGTCTTCCTGAACCTGTGCGAGACCGGACGGGCACTGATCGGTCTGAAGCGGTACGACGAGGCGGTGCAGTACTACAAGCAGGCCGAGGCGTTGGAGGGGCAGGTCGCCAAACCGTGGCCGGCCGGCGCCGGTCTCCGCCTCGCCAACCATCACCGGGCGAGCGACCGGATCGCGGAACTGGAGCGCATCGCCGCCGGGTGCGTGCAGGCCAAGGACCCGGCGGGTGCGGGCGCGGCCGTGGACAGCATCGCCGCTCTGCAGTCCACCGGCCAGTGGACGTCCGCCGAGACCGCGGGCACCTACCGGCGCGCGGCGGCGCTGTGGAGGAAGGCCGACGACAGGTCCCGGGCAGCCAGGTCGCTGTGCGCCGCCGCTGACACCTGGGCTCGTGGGGGCCAGCCGACCAAGGCCCTGGGCCTGTACCGCCAGGCCATCATCCTGTACCGGCGAGTCGGCGACACCGAGGCGGTGACCGCTGCGAGAGAAGCCGCCGAGCCGGTCGAGGCAAAGCTGACACCGCTGTACCGGTGGCTGCGCCGACTCCGTCCGTCGACGCGGCTCACCGCCCCGGACCGCCCGGCCGCCACCGGCGCCTGAGCCGGACATGAGGATGGTCCGCACCTGGTAGCCGCCGGTGCGGACCATCTGCCGCCCCAGCCCCGATCGGCGGCGGAGCGCGGTCCCGCCGGAAATCCCGTCCGTAGCGGAGCCGCGCGGGTCGACCCGTCCGGGCAGGGGGGTGCAGCGGGTGTGACAGGAGAGGAGAGGCTGCATCACCGGCCAGGACGGAGCATTGCGCGCACGGCCGGGGTCTTGGGCAGCTTGTTCAGCATAGGTGTGCAGAGTCCCCGCGTACAGGGCGACGGCACGCGAGCTCGAGTGCGGGTGTACGAACGTTGACACCGTCGTGCCGCGCCGGGCACACTCTCGGGTGTCAAGGGCGGGATGCTCTCAACCCGCCTACTGCGACGAGGACTTCGCCCCGTGTACGCGAGCGCTGCGGGGTCCCGTGTCACTGCGTCCCTGGTCCCCGGGCCCTGACGAATCACGCACCTGACGCCGTTCGGCGCCCCCGGTCCTGCGTGGCGCCCCACACGACCAGGAGGCATGCCTCATGACGGCAACCGGTTCGACGGCGACTGTCGGGGACTTCCTGCTGCGGCGGTTGAAGGAGGCGGGGATTGCCCACGCCTTCGGCGTGCCCGGCGACTACAACCTCGAATTCATGCAGCAGATCGAGGACTCGGACGCACTCACGTGGATCGGGACCTGCAACGAGCTCAACGCCTCCTACGCCGCCGACGGCTATGCCCGGCTCAACGGGCTGGGCGCGGTGGTCGTCACCAACGGAGTAGGCGCGCTCAGCGCGATCAACGGCATCGCCGGAGCGTACAGCGAGCACGTTCCCGTCATCTGCATCTGCGGCAGCCTGCCCCTCGTGGCGCGCGAACAGGGCAGGCTGATGCACCATACGCTCGCCGATGGAGGCAGGGACGAGTTCCTCCGCGCCTACGCCCAGGTGACCGCTGCCCAGGCCCGGATCACCCCGCAGAATGCGGTGGACGAGATCGACCGGGTGATCCGGACCGCCTGGCTCCTCAAGCTTCCGGTCTACCTCGAACTTCCCTCCGATGTCGCCTACCTCGACGTCCAGGTGCCCGACGAACCCCTGAGGTTCGCCGCCCCCGGCAGCGACCGCGAGCGTCTCGCCTCCGCCGCCCGGGCGATCGCCGACCGGTTCACCGCAGCCACGGCACCGGCGGTGCTCGTCGACCTGGACACGGATCGCTTCGGCGTCGCCGGTGAGGTCACCGAGCTGGCGGAGAAGCTGCGTCTGCCGGTCGCCGCCATCGTCACCTCCAAGGCCGTGATCGACGAGACGCTGCCCAACTACATCGGCCTGTACACCGGGGCCGGAAGCGCCCCGGACGTGCGCGCGACCATCGAGAACAGCGACTGCCTGCTGGCAGTCGGCTACCGCCGCGTCGATCTGACATCCGGGTACTTCTCGGACAACCTGCCCGCGAGTGCGATCCACGTCCGCGGCTACTCCGCCGACGTCAACGGGGAGAACTACCAGGCGGTCACCCTCAGGGAACTGCTGCGCGCCGTCATTGACGCGGTCGCCCCGGCCGCCGGGCGCAGCACCGCCCCACGCGTCCCCGCCGCCCCGGCCACGGCTGACACGGCCGGTGCCGCAGCCTCGGCGGCCACCAGTGGGCAGTTGACCCAGGCCGGGTTGTGGCAGGCCGTCCAGGGCTGTGTCCGGGCCGGAGACGTGATCATCGCGGAGGACGGTACGTCCGACGTCGGCGGCTGGGGACTGGACCTCCCGGCAGGCTGCACCTTCGTCACCCAGGCCGTCTGGGGATCGATCGGCTACAGCGTCGGATCCCTGCTCGGCACGCTCCTCGCCGCACCGGCTCGGCGCCACCTGCTCTTCGTCGGCGACGGCTCCTTCCAGCTCACGGCCCAGGAGCTGTCGACCGTGCTGCGCCACGACCTCAAGCCGATCATCCTGCTCATCAACAACGGCGGCTACACGATCGAACGGGCGATCCTGGGCAAGAGCGCGCGCTACAACGACGTCGCCGACTGGGCGTACTCGGAGCTTCCCCGGGTGTTCCGGCCCGACGGCAATTCCCTGTCGTTCCGGGTCCAGACCCTCGATGAGCTCCACAAGGCCCTGGGCGCCGACCACGACGGGCTCGTGTTCATCGAGGCGGTACTGGGCCGCGACGATGCCCCCGGCGGTCTGATCGCCGGCGGCCACGCCGCAGCCGACCTGGACTACGGGCCCCGCGGACCCCAGAGCCGCCCCGGCATCCAGCTGTGACCGGGGACGGCTCCGTCGGTCGCCCCGGGCCGACGGAGCGCTGAGGCCTACTCGGGGCCTGCCGCGGTGTTCGCAGTCGCCCGTCGCTGGGCGGCCGCGAGCACCAGCGCCGCCGCGCCGGCCAGCAGCACCGCCGCGATCACCGCCGTCCAGCCGCGCCGGAAGGCGTCCAGTTCGGCCTGCGGGCCGTGCGGGGTGCCGATGAGGCTGACCATCAGTGCCACCCCGACCACCGCGCCGATCTGACGGGCCATCGTGGTCACCGCGGAGCCGGTCGCGAAGCGCGCGGGCGGCAGCGCGGCTGCGGCGGCGCCGATGAGCGTGGGCAGCACCAGTCCGACGCCCAGGCCGGTGAGCAGCATCCCGGGGAGCAGCTCGGTGGCGTAGCCGGGGCGGATGCCGATCGTCGCCGTCCACCAGCCGACCCCGCCCGCGAACAGCAGGGTGCCGAGGGCCGCGAGTCGTCCCGGGCCGAGCCTGCGCACCAGCGCGGCGCTGCCCAGGGCGACCGGCGGCACCAGCAGCGGCCCCGGGGCGATGGCCAGTCCGGTGCGCAGCGCCGAGTACCCCCAGGCCTCCTGGCACCAGAGCACCGAGGTCAGCAGCATCCCGGCGAAGGCGACGGTGAAGAGCAGCGCGGCGGTGTTGGCCGCGGCGAAGCTCGGGACCTTCAGCAGCGGGAGCTCGACGATGGGTGCCGGATGGCGGGCCGAGCGGCGCAGGAACGTGGCGGTGAGCAGCGCCGAGGCGAGCAGCCCGCCGAGCACCCGGGCGGAGCCCCAGCCCCAGGCGTCGCCCTGGACCAGGGAGACGGCGAGGGCGGCGATGGCGACGGTGAGCAGCGCCGCGCCGAAGAGGTCGGGCAGCGGTCCCGACTCCCCGCCCCGCAGCCGGGGCAGCACGCGCGCGCCTGCAGCCAGGGCGGCGACGCCGACCGGCACGTTGGCGAGGAACACCCAGCGCCAGTCGGCCTCCACCAGCAGCCCGCCGAGCACCGGCCCGAGTCCGGCGGCGATCCCGCCGATGGAGGCCCAGGCCCGGATGGCGCCGGGGCGCTGGGCCGGGGGAGTGGAGTCCAGGAGCAGCGCCAGCGAGGTGGGTATCAGCGCGGCGGCCCCGGCGGCCTGGACGAGACGGGCGGCGTCCAGCCAGCCCACGCCGGGCGCCAGTGCGCAGAGCGCGGAGGCGGCGGTGAAGACCGCCAGCCCGGCGAGGAACACCGTGCGGTGGCCCACGCGGTCGGCCAGCCGTCCGGCGGCGACCAGCAGCGCGGCGAAGACGATCGCATAGCCGTTGAGCACCCAGGAGAGGGTGGCCAGGCTGCTGCCGTGGAAGTGCTGCTGCATCGCCGGAAGCGCGACGTTGACGATGAACAGGTCCAGGTTCGAGACGAAGACCGCGGCGGCGACGACCAGGAACGCGGTGCGTCGGTGCGGTGCCGGGGCGGGGGCGGGGTCGGCGGACACGACCCGTGGGTTTGATATTCCAACTATGTCCATGACGAGGAACGCTAGCTCCAGTGAGTTTGAAAACACAACCCCCTATGGCAGGCTGGTTGCATGACCCGGACCCCCACGGGCGCACCGCTACCCGGCCGCCCCTGCTCCATCGCAGCCGCGCTCCAGATCCTCGGCGAGAAATGGGCGCTGCTCGCCGTCCGCGAGCTCTTCTACGGCAACCACCGCTTCGACCTGATCGTCCGCAACACCGGCGCCCCGCGCGACCGCCTCACCGCCCGGCTGCGCGCCCTGGAGGAGGCCGGGGTGGTCGAACGCCGCCCCTACAGCGAGCGCCCCCCGCGCTACGAGTACCACCTGACCGAGGCCGGTCGGGACCTCGCCCCGCTCACCCAGGCGCTGCTCGCCTGGGGCGACCGCTGGCTGTCCCCCGAACCGCCGGTGGTGCTGCGGCACCACCCGGCGGACCACCCCGACCATCCGCTGGACGCGGCCTGGTCCTGCCGCACCTGCGGGGCGGAGGTCCGCAGTCCGGACGTCGGCATGGACATCCGCTCACCCGGCTGGGACCGCCAGGGCCCGACTCCGCCGCACCCGGAGGACCGGACGCTGCAGACCCGGCGCTGAGGCCGCGGACGAGCTGCGGCTGAGCCCCGGGCCGGGGACCGCGGTCCGTCCTAGTCGGCCAAGTCCTCCAGGAAGCCGGCCGGAGGTGCGAAGAAGAGTGTGCCGGTGACCGCGGTCGAGAAGTCGAGGATCCGGTCGTGGCTGGTGGGGCCGTCGCCGAGGAACATGTGCCGCAGCATCTCCTCGGTGACGGCAGGGGAGCGCGCATAGCCGATGAAGTAGGTGCCGAACTCGCCGCTGCCGGGACTGCCGAAGGGCATGTTGTCGCGCAGGATCTTCCGTTCGGTGCCGTCCGGGTCGGTGATGGTATTGAGAACGACGTGCGAGCCGGGAGTGTCGATCTCAACGTTGGTGAGCTTGCGCCGGCCGACGATCTGCTCCTGTTGCTCGACCGGGATCCGGTTCCAGGCGTCGAGGTCGTGCAGGTACTTCTGCACGACCACGTAGGAGCCCCCGGCGAAGTCCGGGTCCTGCTCCCCGACCAGGACCTCGTCAGCGGCCTGCCGGCCCACCGGATTCTCGGTGCCGTCGACGAAACCGAGCAGGTCGCGCTGGTCCAGGTAACTGAAACCGGCGACCTCGTCGGCGAGAGCGACGTGGCCGCGCAGTCGACTCATGATCTCCGCGCCGAGCGAGAAGCAGAGGTCCTGACGGTCGGCGCGGATGTGGAACAGCAGGTCACCCGGTGTGGCCGGGGCGTGATGGCGGGAGCCGTGCAGTTCCGGGAAGGCGTGCAGCTCCGCCGGGCGCGGGCCGTCCACGAGCCGGTCCCAGGCATCGGAGCCGATCCCGGCGACGACGCTGAGCCGGCCGTCCGGGTGCCCGAAGCCGACCCCGCGCTGCAGGCCCGCGAGGTCCGCGAGCAGCTCGCGCACGACGGGCTCGCCGCCCGGATCGACGGTGAGGACAAGGAAGAGGGAGGCACGGGTCAGGGAACCGAGCACGGGCTGGGGCAGCGGCATGCCCTTCATCCTGGCACGGGAGGGCATCGGACATCGGGCAGCACAACCACTCGGGAAGGGCGTGTGCCGACCCCGCGCAACTGCGGAAGGGGCAGTGGACACCGGCTCCAGGAGCGGTAGATCCAGGACCCGTTGTTGCCCCGAACGGGTCCCCCTCGCGGATGCGTCCGGACGCAGCCCGGACGTCGCTCTGGACATCCGCTCACCGGGCGGGGACCCCCCGGGGTCCGACTCCACCGCCTCCGGCGGGCCGGACGCCGCAGACCGGGCACGGGGGGTGACCCGTGGCCGGTCAGGCGAGCGAGGCCAGGAGGGCGAGGACCCTGGGCCAGCCGGCCTCCTGCGCGGCGGCGTCGCCCGCCCTGGTGCCGCCGAGATCGTTGCCCCCCGGATCCTCGGTGCCCTCCGGGTAGAACGGGACCCCGCCGGCCCAGTGGCCGGCATTCGGGTAGATCAGCGCCTGGTGGGGGTACCGGTCGCCGTCCGTGGACAGGGTGTTCATGATCTGCTGGGACCAGTCGGGCGAGGGCCACAGTTGGTCGTCGGCACCGGTAATGGCCAGGACGGGACCGCTGATGTGATTGAGCGCAATCGGCAGCTGCGGAACGGGATCGCCGCCCTGGGTCCAAGCCGCTCCCCCGTCCCCGGTGTTGACCTCGGCCGACGGGGCGTTGACGACCACACCGTGGATCAGGTCCGGGTAGTCCTCGCCCAGCAGCAGGGCTGCTTCGCTGCCCCGGGAGGAGCCCATGGCGATGACGTGGGCGGGGTCCACGGCGGGTTGGGCCGCCAGCAGCTTTGCGGCGGTGACGAAGTACTCCAGCGGGATGTCGGTCAGTGTGGAGGGCAGGCCCGGCTCGTCGAAGTAGGCCAGGGAGAGGGCCGGGTATCCGTGGGAGGCGAGCAGCGAGGCCACTGCCTTTTGGCTGTTGCCCCCTTCGGACCCGCCGAAGACCAGGACGGCGGGGTGCCGCGGGGTTCCCGCCCGGGGCAGGTAGAGGTCGCCTACCACCTTGTCCTTGGCGAGGGTGAGCACGGTGGTGGTGACCCCTGGACCGATCCATTCGCGGGTCAGGCTCCGGGTGGCCAGGGTCCGGCCGTGCGCGCTGACACTGATCCTGACCGAGAACGAGGTGTTCGTGGGGAACGACGCCTGGTCCGGGGCGAGCGAGGGCGTGTTCATCGACCAGAACAGCCCCATGCCGTCCACTCCCCGGTAGGAGCCGGAGAGGGGAGCGGTGGTATCGAGGGCGAGGTCCCCGTGGGCGTCCGCGCGGAACACCGCCTGCGACTGCCACGGCTTCCCCCGGTTGTCCACCGCCTGGGAAGTGACGGTGACGGTGTCGCGCGGCGCGAGCCCGGTGATCTCCAGATGCGCCGGTTGGTCCTCCAACGCTACCGGGGCGCCCGTCTCGATCACCGCCCGGGTGCTCCGGGCGGACGGGCCCGAGCACCCGGACAATCCCGCCCCCACGACGACGGCTGCTGCCACCACGGACAGCGAAGTGCGTGCACGTATCACAACGGCATCCCCCATCAGTCACTGCGCCGCACGGCCGCCCGCGGCGTCAGCGCCGACTCCTGAAAGAGCGTACTGCGCACCGAATACACCCCGTCGCAGGGGTGACGACGGGGACTCTTCTCCTGATGGGCCATGGTCAAGGGGAGAACCGGGGAGGAATGGGCGCCATCCATTCTCGCTCACGCGGTGTGCTGGTCGTACTGCAATCTGCTGTCCGCGGTGGCGAACGCCGCCGGGCCGAGGCGGGAGCTCCGAAGCTCGCCGCTTTGAGTTCTTGGGACTGCGCAGTCCCATCCGGGGCTCCGCAGTCCGCTGGCCGACCAGTGGAGTCTCAGTTTCTGTGGGTCACGGCACCGTCGACCATGGTGAGGCGGATGGGGGCTTGAGCGAGTTCGTCCGGGGGAGCGGTGAGCGGATCGAGGGTGAAGGCGGTGAGGTCGGCGCGGTAGCCGGGGGCGATGCGCCCGGCCACGTGCTCCTGCTGGGTGGCGTAGGCGGCGTGGCTGGTCATTCCCTCCAGGGCCATGAGCGCGGTCAGAGCCTGGTCGGGCAGAACGGGTGCGGTGTCGGTGCCGGGCAGTCGGCGAAGTTGTGCGGTCGCGAGGACCTGCCGCGGGTCGAAGTGGGCGATGGGCCAGTCGGAGCCGAGGACGAGGGTGGCGCCGGTGTCGCGCAGGTCCCGGCAGCACCAGGCGCGCGCGGCGCGGTCGGGTCCGAGGCGGGTGGACCATTCGTCGCTGTGGTCGGCGAGGGTGTAGGCGGTGTGGGTGGGCTGCATGGAGGCGGCCACGTCCAGTTCGGCGAATCGCTTGATCTGGTCGTACGGCAGGGTCTCGATGTGCTCGATGCGGTGCCGCACCGTGCGCGCGGTGCCGGCGAGTGCGTCGAGGGTGTGTGCGACGCCTGCGTCGCCGATCGCGTGGGTGGCGGTCTGCATCCCGGCCGCGTCCAGGCGCCGTACCGCGCGGGTGTAGTCGGCGGGGTCGTGCCAGAAGGAGTCGGTGCTCTGGCCGTGGCAATCGGCCCGTTCCAGCCAGGCGGTTCCGCCCTCGACGGTGCCGTCGATGAAGAACTTGACGGCGTCGACGCTCCACCGCCGCCCACGGGTGCCGTGCAGCGTGAGCAGGTGGTCGATCTGCTCGTCGACGTCGCCGGGCTGTGCCCAGGGTGCGATCCGCAGCCGGAGCGGCAGCTCCTCGATCCCGGCTATCAGTTCCAGGGCGTCGCCCTCGCAGTCCATCACGTGCCCGCCGGTCAGTCCGGTGGCTGCCATGGAGTGCAGCAGTTCCAGCACCCGGGCGCGGCGCCGGTCCAGGTCTTCGACGGGCATGACCTGCCGCACCAGGCTGATGGCGCCCTCTTCGAGCAGGTGTCCGGTCGGCTTGCCCGTGGCGTCGCAGACGATCTGCGACCGGGAGGCGAAGGTGCGCGGGCCGTCGATTCCGGCTGCGCGCAGTGCGGCGCTTCCGGCCAGAGCCGAGTGGCCGTCGTAGAGGGTCAGCAGAGCGGGGACCCCGTCGAGAGCGTCGTCGATCAGCGCGTTGGTGATCGGCAGCCCCTGGAAGGCGTTGTGGTCGAGGCCGTGGGCGGAGATCCATTCGCCGCGTCCGGTGTCCCGGGCGGCCTTGGCGAGGGTTGTGCGCAGGTCCGCGGGGGTGCGGCAGCCGGAGAGGTCGAGGCCGGTGAAGTGCTCGGCCCCGAGCACGGGGTGCATGTGGCCGTCCGTGAGACCGGGTGTGAGGGTGGCGCCCTCCAGGTCGTGCACGGTGGTGGATGCGCCGCGCCAGGCGGCGATGTCGGCTGTGGTGCCGACCGCAGCGATCGCGCCGTCCTTGACGGCGACGGCGTCCGCGAACGGACGGGCGGGATCGAGCGTGTGGACGCGGGCCCCGACGATGATGGCATCAGCTGTGGACAAGTTCTTCCTCTTCCTTGAGGTCCGCCGGCTCGGCGCCGATTCGGGCGTACACATGCGGCCGTCGGGTCCGCAGCCACAGGGCAAGTGCCAGGCCGGTGGCGATCATTGCGGGCACCAGGCCGATCAGGACCACGTTGACGGTGCCGGTTGTGCCGGTCAGCAGTGCGATCTTGGTGAGCATGAGGTAGAGGGCGGTGGCCATGCCGAGAGCGGCCAGCACGGGGGCGACGATGGTGCGGAACGCCCCCTCGGTGTGGTCGATGCGGCGGAAGTAGACCGGCACGGCGACCGCGACCATGACCTGGAGCAGCACCAGGCCGATCACGCCGGGTGTGTTGACCCAGATCAGCAGGTTCAGGTACGGGTCAAGGCCCGCGATGGCGAACACGGCCACCACGGCGGCCGACAGCAGGGTCTGCAGGATGCCGGCCACGTGGGGGGAGCCGGTCCTGGGGTGGAGGGAGGCGAGTCTCGACGGAAGCATTCCCTCGCCGGCGATCGCCGTGGTGTAGCGGTTGATGGCGTTGTGGAAGGCCAGGAGGGAGGCGAGCGTGCTGGTGACGATGAGCAGGTGCATGATGTCGGCCGCCCAGGAGCCGACGTAGGTGTCCATCTCGGTGAAGACCAGCGCGGCCGGGTTCTTGGCGGCTGCGGCCTGCACCTGGGCGTCACCGAAGCCCTGGATGATCGCCCAGGCGATGAAGCTGTAGAACAGTCCGAGGAACGCGACCGCGATGTAGGTGGCGCGCGGGATGGTGCGCTTGGGATCGCGTGCCTCGGAGCGGTAGATCGCGGTGGACTCGAAGCCCATGAACGCGGCGAACGCGAAGACCAGGAGTGAGCTGGTGGCGCCGTTGAAGACGTGCTTGGGTGCGTAGGACTGCAGGTCCAGGCCGTGTGCACCGCCCTTGAGCAGGACGGCCGCGGCGAGCACGACCAGGATGCCGGATTCGGCGACCATCAGCACGGCCAGGAGCTTGGCGCCGAACTCGATGCTGCGGTAGCCGGCGAACCAGACCAGGGCGACCCCGAGCAGTGCGTAGGCGGGCCAGGGGATGCTCACGCCGAGCAGGGACTGGACGGTGCTCTGTGCGGAGACTCCCAGCAGCCCGTACATGCCGATCTGCACGGCGTTGTAGGACATCAGGGCGAGGACGGCGGCGGCGATCCCCGCGGGCCGTCCCAGGCCCTGGGTGACGTAGGCGTAGAAGGCCCCGCCGTTGGAGACATACCGGGACATCGTGGTGAAGCCGATCGCGAACACCGTCAGGACGATTCCGGCGATCAGGTAGGCGGAGGGCGCGCCGATCCCGCCGACGAGGATCGCGTACGGCGCGACCCCGGCCAGGATCATCAGGGGGGCGGCTGCAGAGATCACGAAGAACGCGATGTCTCCGGTCCCGAGCGTCCCGCGGCGCAGCTGTGGCTCCATACATGGCCTTCCGAGGGGAGTTAACCTAAACCGATTAGGTTTAGGTTTCTGGCAATATAGCGGGAGCATCCGCGCACGCCAAGTGAGGTGCGTCACATGAGGGGGCATCGATGGCACGGCCGCGCAAGGCACTGCTCGACCTGGGGAAGATCGCGGACACTGCGCTGGAGCTGGTGGACGAGACCGGTGACTTCACCGTGCCGGAGATGGCGCGGCGCCTCGGTGTGCAGACGGCATCCATCTACCACCACGTGGACGGCCGCTCCGGCATCGTGGAACTCCTGCGTGCCCGCCTGGGTGACGAGATCGACTCCACAACCCTCGACGGACAGCCGTGGGACGCCGGCCTCCGCGCCTTCGCATACTCCTACCGCGCCGCGTTCGCCGCCCATCCGCATGTGGTCCCGCTGCTGACCGGCGAACCCGTGCGGGCCCCGGTCGTACTGGCCACCTACGAGCGGCTGGTGCTGCTCATGGAACAAGCCGGGCTTCCGTTGGAGCTGGTCATGACCGCGCTCACCTCCATCGAGAACTTCATCCTCGGTTCCGCGCTCGACCTGGCCGCCCCCGAGGTCATGTGGGCGATCCCTTCCGACGTCGCTGCCCCCCGGCTGGCCGCCGCGCTGGCCGCCCAGAGCACCAGCCCCAGCCGCGCGGACCGGGCCTTCGACTTCGGGATCACGGTCCTCATCGAGGCCTGCAGCAAACTGCTCACGCACGACGGAGCGTCCCCCGACGGTCCCAGCACCTCGTGACCTCCTCGCTGTGCGTGCCGCCACCCGCGGCGCCGACGCACACTGGACCCATGAGCACCGCCATGCCCGCCGTGATCGTCCGGGCGATGGAGCCCGGTCCCGACCGGCTCGTCGCCTGGCGCGGCGGTGGCCCGCAGGGCGGGGACTGAGCCAGGGAGGGCACCGCTGCGGCCCCGTACCCTGCTACCGGTCGGGGCCGCAGTGCTGTCCGGCTCCAGAAGCTCCGTTCTCTTTGCAGGGCCTGGCTCGCTTCCGACGGTGCTCAGGCGAAGCCGACGACAGGGCGGACGGTGTACGGCTGCTCCAGCTGCTTCAGCTCGTCGTCGTTCAACTGGAGGGACACCGCCGCGAGGGCGTCCTCGAGGTGCTCGGGCTTGGTGGCCCCCACGATCGGGGCGGTCACCGACGGGCGGTGCAGCAGCCAGGCCAGGGCGACCTGTGCCCGCGGGACGCCTCGCTGCTCGGCCACGTGGGCGACCGCCTCGACGATGGTGCGGTCGGCGTCGGTGTAGAGGGTCCTGCCGAACGCGTCCGTCTCGCTCCGGGCGCTGGTGGTGTCCCAGTCGCGGGTGAGCCGGCCACGGGCGAGGGGGCTCCAGGGGATCACGCCGATGCCCTGGTCCGCGCACAGCGGCAGCATCTCGCGCTCCTCCTCGCGCTGGAGGAGGTTGTAGTGGTTCTGCATGGTCGCGAACCGCGTCCAGCCGCGCCGCTCGGACAGGTACAGCGCCTTGGAGAACTGCCAGGCGAACATCGAGCTGGCGCCGATGTAGCGGGCCTTGCCCGCCTTGACGACATCGTGGAGCGCTTCGAGGGTCTCCTCGATCGGCGTGTGCGGGTCCCAGCGGTGGATCTGGTAGAGGTCCACGTAGTCGGTGCCCAGACGGCTCAGGCTGTTGTCGATCTCCGTCATGATGGCCTTGCGGGACAGTCCTCCGCCATTCGGGCCCGGACGCATCCTTCCGTGGACCTTGGTGGCGATGACGACCTCGTCACGGCGGGCGAAGTCGGTCAGGGCCCGCCCCACGATCTCCTCGCTGCTGCCGTTCGAGTAGACGTTGGCGGTGTCGAAGAAGTTGACCCCTGCCTCGACGGCGCGCCGGATCAGTGGGCGACTGCTGTCCTCGTCGAGGGTCCACGGGTGCGGCCCGCGCGCGGGCTCGCCGAAGCTCATGCAACCCAGGCAGATGCGCGAGACGTCAAGACCGGTCGAACCCAACTTCACGTGCTCCATGCGGAGGCATCCTCGTTCTCGTCGCGCCGGTTGTGGACAGGTACGTGATCCACAGTCTGCGGGACTCGTCGATCGGCAGCAACGCCCTGGCGGGAACCAGGCCCTCAGTGGCCGGTAACGCCGGGCGGGCGTAGGAGCGGGTGGTCGCACCGCCAATGGCCCGATTCGGGCGGGGCCGCCACGAACGGCTCGTCCCGTCAGTGGTCGTGTCCTTCCGGGTGCTCATCATCGCCGTGGTCGTGACCGTGACTGTGGTCGGTGTCGGGTGAGCCGCCCATCATGGCGAGCATTTGGCGCCCGCCGGTGCGGAGGAACCGCACGACCAGGGCGGTGGCCAGGGCGAGGAAGGCGATGTTGAGGAAGGTGGTGTAGTTCCAGCTCACTCCCTCCATGGGGATCTTGGCGTCGGCCTGGTCGGGGATCAGGTCGAGGCCGCCGAAGGCGAACTCGACCACGTAGCCGGCCACGACCATGGCGGCGTAGAAGGTGGCGGCGAGGAACGCGGTCATCCGCCAGCCGTAGTACTTCCTGTAGATGCTCAGGATGGGCAGGATGAGCAGGTCGGCGAAGATGAACGCGACCACTCCGCCGAAGCTGATGCCGCCCTTCCACAGCACCACCGCCAGCGGCACGTTGCCGATCGAGCACACGAAGGACGCCAGGGCGACGAGCGGGCCGACGATCGGCCCCCAGAGCTTGGCGGTGAGCGGGTGGCCGTCGAAGAAGAAGGTGCGCCAGAAGCTGTCCGGGACCCAGGCGGCGATGCCACCGGCGATCAGCAGGCCGAGCACCAGGTCGCGCAGGATCGCGGCCCACTCCATGACGAACACGTGGGCGACCGAGGTGCAGCCCTCGCGGGAGAACAGTCGCTGGGCGAAGGATCCTTCGCCTTTCACGGACATGTCCATTGCCGCGTGCCCCTCCATGGATCCGGCCGCGCCGCGGTCGGCCTGTTGACGCGCCTCCCGCAGCAGCTTGTCGCGAAGGAAGATCCGGAACAGCACGGCCAGGACCACGATCATGACGGGTCCGCCGACGAACTCGGCGACGGTGAACTGCCAGCCCATCAGCAGGGCCAGGATCACCCCGAGTTCCACCACCAGGTTGGTGGAGGCGATCTCGAAGGCCATGGCGGCGGTGAAGTTCGCGCCCTTGCGGAACAGTGAGCGCGCCAGCGCCACCGCGGCGTAGGAGCACGAGGAGGAGGCCATTCCGAGCAGGGAGGCCAGTGCCAGAGTGCGGGGGCGGTCGTCGCCGAGCAGGCGGATGATCGTGGAGCGGCGGACCAGGGTCTGCACGACCGCGGACAGGGTGAAGCCGAGGACAAGCGCCCAGGTGATCTCCCAGGTCATCGACCCGGTGACGGACAGTGCGTGCCAAATCGCGTGCATCCTCGCCTCTGGATGGGTGTTGAAGGTGGCCTCGTGCCGGTCGGGAACAGCAACGAACATACCCTCCAGGGGTATTCGTATGGTCGGATGAGCGGATGGGTGAATTCTTGGCTGATCAACCAGTCCAGGGGACAGGATGCGGTGCTCGTCGCCAGTCGTCCGTCCCGCCATGCCGCTGATTCAATCGGTGCCGGGCCGGAAGCCCGAGCAGAAACGAGGCAGGCGGACATGGATGTCAACACGACGGTGGAACCCCGGCGGCGCGAAGGTTCCCCGCTCCGCGGGGCCCCCTACGGGGCCCAGGCCCCGATGGCGCTGGGATTCGACGGACTGGAAATCGCCTCGGCCTGTACGGTCGCCGACCTGACCGGTCTGGCGCTGCCCGGCATCTGGGCGGCCACCCAGCACCTGATCGCCCGCTGCTGCCGATCCTTCCCTGCGCCGTCCACGAGCTGGAACGTGACGACGGTCGGAGGCAACCTTCGCAACTCCCTCCCGTCCGGTCCGATGATCGCGCTGACCGCGGCGTTGGAGGGCGAGTGCGCGCTGCGCACCCCTGAGGGGGTCGAACGCCGGCTGCGGGTGGTCGACTTCGTGACCGGTGTCGGGCGCAACGCACTCGCCGAGGGCGAACTGCTGCGCTCGGTCACCCTCCCCGCCGGCGCGCTGTGCAGCCCGACCGCGTTCCGACGTGTCTGCCCGCACCCGCGAGCCCGCTCGTCCGCGCTGCTGATCGGGCGGTTCGACCCGGCCGACGGTTCGTTCACCCTGACGATCACCGCGTCCACCGTCCGCCCGGTCCAGGTCCGGTTCGCGCAGCCGCCGGACGCGGACGCGCTGCGCCGGTCCGTCGAGGCAGCAGTCTCCAAGGACGAGTGGTACGACGACCCCGGGTCGGGTGTGCCCGTCCCGGCCGACTCGCGGCGCGACCTGACGCTGCGACTGGCCGAGGAGATCCGCCGGGAACTGCACGACCGGAACGCCCAGGGGACGCACCGCCCAGGGGCCGGAAAGGTGAGGTGAACGTCATTGTCCAGGCGTGGCCGGCGGGGCAGACTTGGTGTCCATCACGTTCTTTCTGCGGAGTGCATGTTTTCCGGCGCGGCAGGACAGCTCGATTCGATCGCAGACGACGCCCTCAGCGGTTTCGTGCCGCGGACGTAACCGGCGAAGGGAGTTCGGTCTTGCCGAGCGGAGCCGAGGGGCAGAACAACGAGGTGCGCATCGGAGTCCTCGGATTCGGTCTGCGTTCGGGCCTGGCGGCGTTGGCTCACCGCCCCGGCGAAGGCGCACGGGTCACGGCCGTGTGCGATCCGCGCCCCGAGCGCTGGGAGCGCGCCCGCGAGATCTACACGGACGCTCTGGTCACCGGCGACGAGACGGAACTGCTGGCGGCCGAACTTGACGCAGTGTTCGTGCTCTCGCCCGACCACCTGCACGAGCAGCACGCTGTGGCTGCGCTGGAGGCGGGCATCGCCGTCTACCTGGAAAAGCCCATGGCCGTGAGCACGGCCGGCTGCGACCGAATCCTCGCTGCTGCCAGGCGCACCGGGAGCAAGCTCTACGTCGGGCACAACATGCGCCACCTGCCGGTGATTCAGGCCATGCGCCGGCTCATCGTCGATGGCGCGATCGGTGAGGTGAAGGCGGTCTGGTGCCGACACTTCGTCGGCCACGGTGGAGACTTCTACTTCAAGGACTGGCACGCCGAGCGGGAGAAGTCCACCGGACTGCTGCTGCAGAAGGGTGCGCACGACATCGACGTCATCCACTGGCTGGCCGGTGGGTACACCCGCCGGGTCAACGCCATGGGAGCCCTGACGGTCTTCGGCCAGGTCGCCGAAACGGCGGAGCAGGCCGACTACCTGCCCCCGGAGGGCTGGAGCCACCTGGGCACCTGGCCCCCGCTGACGCAGACCGGACTGAACCCGGCGCTCGATGTCGAGGACCTGTCGATGATGACCATGGCCCTGGACAACGGCGTTTTCGCCACCTACCAGCAGTGCCACTACACGCCGGACTACTGGCGCAACTACACCGTGATCGGCACCCAGGGCCGCCTGGAGAACTTCGGCGACAGCGCCGGCGCGCAGGTCAAGGTGTGGAACACCCGTCGCAGGGGCTACCCGGACGAGGCCGACCAGACCGTGGTGATCGGTGAGGCGACGGGTGGTCACGGCGGTGCCGACCCGGAGATCGTCGGGGAGTTCCTCCGTTTCGTACGGGACGGTGAGCCCACGCTCACCTCTCCGGTTGCAGCCCGGGAGGCCGTGGCCGCCGGCTGCGCCGCCACCGAATCCCTGCGGGCCGGGGGAGCAGCAGTCGACGTCCCCGAACCGCCGGCCATGTGCTGAGCATCCACCGATACCGGTTGGGGCCACCGCACCGTCAGCCGACCATCGGCCGCCGGTCGAAGATCGTGCCGGTCGTGAGGCGGGCCGGAGGCCTGGAGGACTCTGTCGCCCGATGGGCCAGGCGCCGCACCGGACGCGGATCGGCGGGCAGCGGAGCCGGATCCGGCCCCTGGTCGGCCAGGAGGCTCAGGTACTGCCCGCGGGGGAGCGGCACGGCGCCCATGCCGCGCACATGGGGGCTGTCCCACTGGGCGTCCAGAACGGCTCCGCCGGCCTGGGCGAACCGGTCCGCGAGGTCGGCCACGGCCGCCGTCGCGGCCCCGGAGCGCAGCCGGAACATGGAGTCCATGCTGAAGGCCGCGCCGATCCGGACCCCGAACACGCCACCGACCAGCGCCGTGTCCTGCCACACCTCGACACTGTGCGCCCACCCGCCCTCGTGCAGCAGCAGTATGGAGCGGACCAGGTCGTCGGTCAGCCACTGCGGGTCGCGACCGACCCGGCACTGGTGCACCACCTGCTCGAAGTCGCGGTCCACGGTGGTGGACCACGGGGCCCGGCGCAGTTGCCCGGCGAGCCTGCGGCCGATGTGCACGCCGTGCACGGACATCACCGGCCTCGGGTCCGGGGACCACCAGGACACGCTGTAGGGGTCAGCGGTGTCCGCGGCGATCAGCCAGATCCTGCCTTCCGCGACGTCGCCCTCGTGGGTGACCTCGTTGATGGTGCGGGCGACGTCGCCGGGCGCCGGAAGCGGGTAGGCGCCGGCCCGGTAGGCGGCCAGCAGCTCGTCCGGGCCGATAGCGGCGGAGAACGCCACCGGGCCGTCGCCCGCCGTGTGGGAGAGGTCGACACCGGTCCACGATGCGCGACTACGGACCATCGTCGGGGCTCCGCGCGGGCGTGAGGTAGCCGATCGACTGGAGGTGGGTCACGTACCCGTCCAGCATCGGCGCGTCCACGGGCGGGAACACGATGCCCGATCCCGCCAGGGCGCTCTCCGTGTTGTCCCGGCTGAACTGCGGGAACACGTCCTGGAAGTACATCTCGCTGACCGACATGTCGGCGTGCCGGCAGCGGTCCACGAACAGCGGGACGAAGGGGGTGACCGGGTGGGTGGGGTGCCCGGCGGCGAAGCGGATCAGCAGGGAGACCCACTCGGAGTACGGGATCTCCTCCACCGGGTAGTGGTGTCGGCGCAGGCTGTCCACCAGGGTGCCGAGGACGGCGGGGCGCGGGTTGGTGAGGTGGTAGACGGTTCCCTGCGCGCTGTGGTTCGTCGATATGTGGCCCACGGCCCTGGCGAAGGAGTCGGCGGGAAGGAAGTCGAGTGGGTACTCGACCTTGGGGCACAGGCCGGAGTCCGCGATGTACTTCATCAGCGCGCAGATCTCCGTGGAGGTGTTGAGCGCGCCGGCCGGGCCGGTGCCGGTGATGTCCTGGAACCGGTAGACGGCGACCGGCAGTCCGGCCACGGACGCCTGCCGCAGCAGCTCTTCGGAGACCCACTTGGTCTCGACATAGCCGACCGACAGGTAGTCCGCGAAGTCGAGCGGGGTGGCCTCGGTCACCGCGCGCACACCGGCCGCCCCGAAGCCGGCGAGGACCGCCATGCTGGAGGCGAAGTGCAGGGGAACCGAGCGCGGGGCGGCCAGGCGGATCAGCTCCCGGGTGGCCTCGACGTTCACCGCGCGCAGCTGGTCGTAGGGGTAGATGAAGTTGACCTGCGCGCCGAAATGGTAGATGACGTCCAGCACGGACCCCAGGCGTTCGAAGTCGTCGCCGGAAAGCCCGAGCCGGGGTTCGGCGAGGTCGCCGACGATCGGCCGTATCCGCTCGTCGGGCAGGTCGCGCAGCAGGTAGCGCCGGGCGGACGCCCTGATCCGCTCCCGCGCCCCATCGGTGTCGGCCGCACGCACCACGCAGTGGATCCGCGCCTGCGTGTGCTCCAGCAGGTCGTCGAGCAGGTGGATGCCGCAGTACCCGGTGGCACCGGTGAGCAGGACGTCCGTCGGCTGCCGCCAGTCGGGGTCGGGCGAGGATGCCCCGGTGTCCCGACGCACCGTCACCCGCAGGTCGGACTCTGCCGCGAAGTCCACGGCGCCGCCCTCGGCGCTGACCAGCGTCCCGGCGCGGGCGCTGTAGGCGCTGCGGGCGAAGGCCGACAGGGTCGAGTCGTGCAGCAGCGACCGGGTCAGCTCGCGGATCTGGCCGACCCCGATGCCGAACATGACCCGCGCCCTCGCCAGCATCTCCATGGCGAGCAGTGAGTTCCCGCCCAGGTCGAAGAAGTCGTCGTCGACGGCAATCCGGTCCACGCCCAGGATCAGGCTCCACAGCTGCGCCATGCCCGAGGTGAACGGCGGTTGCGGCCGGGCGTCCCGGGGCGTGCGCACGGCGGCGGCGCGCCCGGGCAGGTCCGCTCGGTGGATCTTTCCGCTGGCCGACAGCGGCAGCTGCCCGACCGGGGTGAGCTCCACCGGGACCATGTGCGCCGGCAGCACCGCGGCCAGGGCGGACCGCAGCTCCGCGGCCCGCCCGGCGCCGCCCGCCTGTGGCCCGGCGCCGTCGGTGACGTCGGCACCGTCGGCGCCGACGGTGTAGAAGGCGACCAGCTCGGGCTCCCCGTCGCCGCGATCGCGCGCCACGACGGCGGCCTGGCCCACGCCCTGCTGGGAGTTGAGGACGGCCTCGATCTCGACGGGGTCGATCCGAAACCCGCGGATCTTCAGCTGCTCGTCGGTGCGGCCGAGGATCTCCAGGCTGCCGTCGGAGCGCCGGCGTCCGAGGTCGCCGGTGCGGTACATCCGGCTTCCCGGCACGGCGGAGTGCGGGTCGGGCAGAAACTGCCGCGCCGTCAGCCCCGGCTGCTTCCAGACGGCTTCGGCCAGGCGGCTGCCCCCGATGTAGACCTCGCCGCGCTCCCCGGGCGGCACCGGCCGCAGTTCGGCGTCCAGCACGTGCACCAGAGCCCCGGCCAGTTCCCGGCCGACGGGGGCCGGGGCCCCGTCCGGTCCGGTCAGGAGCTCCTGGGTGAGTGCGCACGCCGTCGAGGTGATCGTGGTCTCGGTCAGCCCGTAGGCGTTGACGAGAGCGATGTCGGGGAACCGGCGCAGCCACGCCCGGCAGTGGTCGGCGTGGATGACCTCGCCGCCGACGATGACCAGCCGCAGCGGGGCCAGGGTGTCCGGAGCCGAGCCGGCGACGCTGAGCAGTCCGCGCCAGTAGGAGGGGGTCAGGTCGGCGACGGTGATCCGGTCGCGGGCGACCCGGTGGAGGAGGTCGGTGGGCGCCCAGGCCCGTCTGCCGGTCAGGATCACCGCCGCTCCGGTGATCAGCGGTGCGAGGATCTGCTCCAGGGAGGTGTCGAAGGCCAGCGCCGCGAGGTGCGCCACCCGGTCGCCGGGGGCCAGGCCGTAGAACTCCGCGGCGGCGCGCAGGGCCAGGGCCAGGGAGCGGTTGCTGGTCACGACGCCCTTGGGAGGACCGGTCGACCCGGACGTGTAGATCATGTAGGCGGGGTCCTCCGGGCGGGGCGCCTCGAGCTCCCGTTCCGGCTCGGCAGCGGTGCCGATGTCCTCCGCCGCCAGGTCCTCCACCGTCAGCAGCTGGACTGCGGCATCCCCCTCGCCCCCGGTCGCCTCGGTGAACAGCGGCCGATGAGAACGGTTCGTCAGCACCGTGCGGACGTCGGCGTCGCGGACCAGCTGGACCAGTCGCCGCGCGGGGGTGGCGGGGTCCAGCGGCAGGACCGCTCCTCCGGCCCGCAGTACCGCGAGCAGAGCGATCGCCAGATCGGCGGTGCGGTCCAGGCACATGGCCACCAGGGACTGTTCGACGACGCCGTGGTGCCGCAGCTGCCGGGCGAGTCGGTCGATCCGCCGGTCCAGCTCGGCGTAGTCGATGCGCTCGTTGTCGCACAGCACCGCCCAGGCCTGCGGTGTCCGCTCCACCTGCTGCCGGACCAGCTGGGTCACGGTCGGTGCCCACGGCCCGTCGGTCTGCTCGGTGTCCGGTCCGCGCCGAGCCTGCCGGGTGTACGTCGACAAGGTCTCGGTGTGCGCGGCATCGAGCGCGGCCGCGCAGTCGGCCGCGCTCGCCCAGGGCTCCCCGCTGCGGGTCCAGCCGGTGGGCACCGGGAGCCGCGCGGGCCAGACGGCGTGCTGCCCCCGGTCGTTGGACAGCAGCAGATGCTGCCCGCCGGGGAGCTCGTCGGCGGGCCCCTCGGGGTGCCTGTGGGGGTTGGTCGTACTCATCGGATCCGGCCCGTCGACGCCCCGGCGACCTGGGACAGGATCAGTGCCTGTGCGTCCGCCTCGTCCACCGGTCTGGCGAACAGGTAGCCCTGGCCGAGCGGGCACCCCATCGACACCAGCAGGTCCCGCTGGCTCGTGTTCTCCACGCCCTCGGCGATCACGGTCATGCCCAGGGTGTCCGCGAGGTGGGTGATCCCGTCGACGAGCGCGTACTGCTGGGTGGAGTGCCCGAGTTCGTCGATGAACGACTTGTCGATCTTGAGAATCGAGATCGGGAACTCACGCAGATAGCTCAGTGACGAGTACCCGGTCCCGAAGTCGTCGATGGCGATCCGCACGCCCAGGTCGGTCAGGGCCCGCATCTCCGCCAGGACGCGGTCGTCGTGGCGCAGCAGCAGGCTCTCCGTCAGTTCCAGGACGAGCGAGGACGGATCGATCCCGGTCTCGTCGAGGACGTTGCGGACCACGTCCAGGAAGCCGTGGTCGCGGAACTGCCGTGGTGAGACGTTGACGCTCACATAGGGGGCGCGCGGCTCGGCGGCCCCATTGCGGAGCCGCTGCGTCGCGCCGTGCCAGCCGACCGCCTCGGCAGCCGCCCGGCCCAGCACCCAGGCGCCCAGCGGGACGATCCGGCCGCTCTCCTCGGCCAGCGTGATGAACTGCTCGGGCAGCACGGTGCCGCGGGTCGCGTGCGGCCAGCGCACCAGTGCCTCGAAGCCGACGATCGCCCCCGTGGCAAGCTCCACGATGGGCTGGTAGAGCACCACGAACGACTCCACCGTCGAACGGTCCAGGCTCTCCTGCAGCTCGTGCCGCTCCACCATGCCGCTCTGCAGGGCCGGGCGGTACCACCGCCACTGGCGCTTGCCCGCCGTCTTCGCCTCGTACAGCGCCAGGTCGGCGTGGGCGAGCAACTCCACGGAGTCGTAGCTGTCCTCGGTCGTGGCGATGCCCACGCTGGCGTTGACGCTCACCGGACCGACGCTCAGACGGAAGGGCTCGGCGAAGACGCCCAGCACATGGTCGGCGAAGGTCTCCAGGTCCCGGGGGGTCATCGGGTCCTCCACCAGGAGCGCGAACTCGTCGCCGCCGATGCGGGCCGCTGTGTCGGACACGCGTACCGCCGTGGACAGGCGCAGTGAGAGGGCGACCAGGAGTTCGTCGCCGACCGGGTGGCCCTGGGTGTCGTTGACGACCTTGAAGTCGTCCACATCGACCAGGAGGACCCCGACCACGGTCCCCTCGCGCTGGCTCTGGGTGAGCGCGTGGGTGACCCGCTCGTGGAACAGCACCCGATTGGCCAGTCCGGTCAGCGAGTCGTGGAAGGCACGGTGGGTGAGCTCGCGTTCGAGCTTGCGCTGCTCGGTCACGTCACGCAGGGTCAGCACCAGCCCGGCGACGGTCGCCTCCTGGCGCAGATCGCTGCACCTGACCTCGACCTCGATGGTGGCCTGGTCCGTGCGCAGCATCTGCCAGTGCTCGCGCTGGTCGGGTTCGTCGCGGGCCCGCATCTGCGCCAGGGCCTGGGTGACGGTGCGGCTCTCCTGCGGGGGGACGAGATCGGTGAGCCGGGACCCGGCCAGGGCCGCGGATCCCAGCACATGGCGGGCCGAAGGGCTGGCGTAACGGATCCGGTCCTCCTCGTCGAGGATCAGGAAGACGTCGGAGGCGTTCTGCACCAGGGTCCGGAAGTACGCCTCGCTGTTGCGCTTGCTGACCTCCTGGCTCAGCGAGATCCGCTCGACGGCCAGGGTGCCCTGGGTGGCGAGGGTGGCCAGGCTGTCCCGCAGCACCAGCAGGTCCCGTTCGTCGCCGGCCACGATCAGTGCGCCGATCAGCGAGTCCGGCTCGGATGTCGCCTGGAGCGCCAGCGGGCACAGCAGGGCGTTGCGCGCGGGACGGAACCGCGCCGAGAGCTCCTCGCCGAGCGCGCTCACGCCGAGCAGCCGGGCCCCGCCGATCTCGGCCTGCGCGTGGACCAGGGCGCTGGTCTGCTCGGACACCCCGATCTGCGCGCCGTCGGCGGCATTGGTCAGACAGAGCCGGTCGTCCTTGCGGATGGCCAGGACGGCGTCGTGGCGGCGGCTGTCCGCCAGCAGCGAGGTCATCGCCTGCTGAACCGCCACGGTGACCTGCGGCACGTCCGCGGCCAGGCCCAGGGATGCCACCGCGCCGCGCAGCGTCCGCTCACGGGTCACCGCCCGGCGGTGCGTCTCTGCGACCCCGGACAGCCGGTAGAGCACCAGGAAGAACAGGATCGCGGAGAACACCCCGATGATGCCCACATTGGTGGTGTCGTTGCGGATGTCGGCCAGTACCAGCATGGCCGGGGCGATCAATGACGCGAGGGTGAGCAGGCCCAGCCGGACGCGCGCGTTGTCCGGCCGCCATGCCGTGCGTTCGGTGAGCGTCACCATGGACGGGTGCAGCGCGGCCGCTCCCCAGGCCCCGTAGAAGACGGCCCAGCCCAGGTCCACCGGGGTGCCGGTGCGCCAGGTCCCGTGGAGCTGGATGAGCGCGTAGGCGATGTCGGCGGCGAGCAGCCCGACGGTGCCCGCGGTCAGCAGGACCAGCGACATGCTCTTCCCGCCGCCGCGCGGTGCCAGCAGCCGCAACAGCATCGCCAGCACCAGGATGTCGCCCAGGGGATAGGCGATGGAGATGGCTTTCTGAATCCAGCTCAGACCGGGGGAGTGCGCGTAGGGGACGATGACGTAGATCCAGCAGAGCAACGCGATGCCGACCGTCAGCGTCAGCGCGTCGATGAGGCTCGCGCGGTCGCGCCGCGCGGTGCGCCAGCGGACGAAGCCGAGCAGACCGGCCGCATAGAGCCCGTAGGTGGCCAGATAGAAAGCGTCGGCGACCGAGGGAAACAGGCTTTCGTGCAGGTACTGGATGATGACGATCTGCGCGAATTCGCCCGCCGTGAAACTGAGGTTGGCCGCAGCCAGCAGATACCACGGAAGACTGTGCGCGGGCCGGTGGTAGGCGATTCCGACGAGGATGCCGGTAACGCCGCTCAGTCCGATACCAACGAAGATGAGCCGCTGGTCGGAGAACGCGTAGTACACGGACGTGAGCGCGATCATCCACGTACCGAAGAACGCCATCACCACAGGCCACCGCTGCCGGGTAACCAACCCTGCCTCCTCCTGCATGCCCCGCTGAAACTTCCCGGAGACCACCGCAGAGGCAGCCGAAAAACCGGATGAGGGGGCGTGAGCAGAACAGATCGCTCCGCGGTCGGAATGCGACCTTTGGCACCTGCCGTGAGCCTCCTTAGCGTGAAGAGAACGACACGGCCTCAATCCACGCTATACCTGGCCGAGTCCCCCCGCATGTACACGCACAGCACCCGCCGCGACCCGCTGTCGCGGCGAAAAGCCATCGCCGCACGTCATAAGGCGTGTCGGTACTCGTTGAAAGTCCTGGTCGCCCGCGTCCCACAAGGCCTCGACACTCCACGGACGGGCCAATCTCCCGGCCCCTCGGACGAACACCTCTACCGTCGGCAGTGACAGCGCAACGAAGGGGCCCGCGTGAACCGTTCTGCTGCTCGCTCTTGCCGCCGCGTGCGCGCCGACGGCGGCGGTCGCCGACTCGGGCGACGGTCAGCCGCTGATTCTCAACTACGGGGCCGGGAACGACTCCCTCGGCTACACCGCCGCCGCCCCGTCGCCGTCCGGCGTCGCCATCCCCAGTCCGCCACCTGCTTCCGCCGCAGCGGAGATCATGAACTCCGACGGGGTGCCGGCAGAGCTGAGCTCATCGACCGGGCCGGCGCAATTCCCGAAGGCAGTGCCCGAGATCAACGACACGTACGTCATCACCCTGGACTACTCGGGCCCTGCACCGAAGGTGACGTGTTCGGCGCGAGGCCGATTCGCTCCCGTGCCGTGCCCGGTCAGGGTGACGGGCAGTGTCAGCGAAGTGACGCTGATCTGAAGCCACCCCGATCCACGGCAGGGACTGCGGTCTGATCGGGTGTCATGCGGACCCTCTCCTGCGCGGGCGGCGGCCGTGCGGTGGGGCAGGGGACGATGAGGGAGTCGGCCGCAGCCTGGGTGGGGGTGACGTCCCGTGCCGTGGCGATGGTCTCTGTTGCGGCCCGGTGGCTGTGGCGGCACGCTGGAACGTGTGAGGCCCCGCACCGTACTCATCGTTCTCTTCGACGGGATAGCGTCGATCGACATCATGGGGCCCTTGAACGTCTTCGCAGGGGCCAATCGCGTGTTGGCGGACTCCTCCGGTGGAGCCGCTACGGCCCCGTACAGCATCGTGACGGCGAGCCCCGGGGGTCGCCCGGTGCGTACGGCATGGGGTCTGCTCCTGACACCCGACGCCGACCTGGGCACGATGCAGGCACCGCACACACTCGTCGTCCCCGGGCGCCCGCCCGACCCGAACGGGACCATCCCCACCGACCCCGAGGTCGTCGCCTGGCTCCGGCGGCACGGGGCTCGCACTCCGCGCATCGTCTCCGTCTGCACCGGGACGTTCCTGCTGGCTGAAGCCGGGCTCCTCGTGGACCGGCGCGTCACGACGCACTGGAGCCAGGCCGACAAGCTGGCCGCCGAGCACCCGGAGGCCCGCATCTGCCCTGAGCCGGTCTTCGTCCGGGACGAGCAGGTCTCCACCTCCGCCGGTGCGACCAGCGGGATCGACCTCGCCCTCGACATCGTCGAGGAAGACCTCGGACGCGACATGGCCCGGACCATCGCCCGCTACATGGTCGTGTTCCTGCGCCGGCCCGGCAGCCAGCCGCAGATCAGCAACCAGCTGCGGGCGCAGCTCGCGAACCGACCGCCCCTGCGCGAGGTGCAGCACTGGATCGCCGACCACCCGGACGCAGACCTCTCCGTGGAGGCGCTCGCCCGGCGCGCCCACCTTTCCCCCAGGCAGTTCACCCGTGCCTTCACCGCGGAGACCGGCACACCGCCGGGACGCTTCGTCGACCGGGCCAGGCTGGAGACCGCACAGCGCATGCTGGAGGACACCCAGGACAGCATCGAACAGGTGGCCTGTGCCAGCGGCTACGCCAATCCCGAGACCATGCGCCGCGCCTTCCAGCGCGCTCTCGGCATCTCTCCCACCCAGTACCGCCAACGCTGCTGAGCAACGGCAGGACGGGGCGGGGAGGGTTCAACTCGGGGTTCCGGTGGCGTGCCCGGCCAGGAGTCCGGCGCGGTCGGCGAGGACGGCGGCCTGGACCCGGTTGAGGCGCCCGAGCTTCGCCAGGAGAGCGCCCACGTGGTCCTTGGCGGTGCTGGGAGCAAGCTGCATCCGCCTGGCGATCTGAGTGTTGGTCAGGCCCAGCCCGAGCAGCGACAGGGCCTCGCGCTCCCGCGGGGTCAATGTGAGGATCCCGGCGGTGGCCTCCGGCGGGGCGATGGCGGCGAGGTAGCCCTCGATGACCCGTGCGGTGACCGCGGGTGCCAGTGGTCTGCCGCCTGCGGCCAGGGCCCGTACCTCGCGCAGCAGTTGGTCCGGGTGCGTGTCCTTGAGGAGATAGCCGGCCGCGCCGTGGCTCAGGGCGCTGCGCACGTACTCGTCCGAGCCGAACGCTGTGAGCATCGCGACGCGTGGCGGGTCGGGCAGGGCCCGTATGCGGCGCAGGACGGTGATGCCGTCGGCGCTGGGCATCCGGACGTCCAGGAGGACGATGTCCGGTCGGTGGCGGGTGACGGCGGCCAGGGCTGCCGGTCCGTCGCAGGCGGCCACGACCGTGATGTCCGGCGCACTGGCGAGGATCATCCGCAGCCCGGTCCGCACGAGCTGTTCGTCGTCCACCACGACGACGCGCAGTGTTGGGTCCTCCCGCTCCATCCAGGTCATGTCGGCGATCCTTTGCCTTGACTTTAGTAGTCCTTTACCTATCGACCGTAGTCGCTGGCCACCGGATCGAGGGCCTGTGCGATGGGAGTCGACCGGAAATGTGGGCAACGTGTCCCACGCATCGGCGACACAGGCCACGGCTCACCCGCGCGGCCGACGCGGGCCTGACGACAGCACGGCAGCAGCGCGAACCCGAACCCGCACGCTGACCCGGTGTCCGGCAACGGGCTGATCACGGCAGGTGGAGAGCCGTGATGCCGGTGAGGACGAGATCGACCCCGGCGAGGAACTGCTCGCGGTCGTCGTGCGCGCGTACCTGCTCCGCGACGGCCTGGGTGAACGGGTAGTCGTCGGGGTCGAGCTCCTCCCATGCCCTCGCCACCGCGTCGAGGAACTCGGTGCGGTCCACGTCCGGGCCGGGAGTGCGGGCGTTTGCCGCGTTCTGGCCGGCGGCGCCGAGGATGTAGTGCACCAGTGCGGAGGTCGCCGTGAACCAGCTGCCCCTGGGCACGCCCAGCGCGCGGACCTGTCGACCGATGCTTTCGAAGATCCGCGCAGTCACCGACCCCCAGGGGCTCTGGGAGAGCTGCGCGGCGAGTTGCGTGGCGAGCCACGGGTGCTCGTCGATCGCGTCGAACAGGCCGAGCGCGACGGTGCGTATCTCGTCCTGCGGCGAGTGCCGGGAGTCGGCGGGCCCGATGGCCACGGCGGCGGCCACGACGGCGTCGGTGGCGGCGCCGAGCAGCTCGCCCTTGTTCTCCACATGCCAGTAGATCGCCCCGGGCCCGGTGGAGAGGCGCTCGGTCAGCGTCCGGAACGTCAGACCGCCCTCGCCGGCCGCGTCGAGCAGCTCGACGGCAGCCTCGACGATGCGCTCGCGGGAGAGCGCCTCCGTGCGCCGCTGCGACCGGCGTGTCCGTGTTGGCATGGCACAAGTTTGACATGACTGGAGTGCTGTTCCAACAATGGAACGACATTCCAGAGTCGAAGGAGTCACCATGTGCACCCCTGTCGCGATCATCGGCGCCGGACTCGGCGGCCTCACGCTCGCCCGCGTCCTGCACGTCCATGGAATCCCGGTCACGGTCTACGAGGCGGAGCCCTCCGCGACGGCGCGCGCCCAGGGCGGGATGCTCGACATCCACGAGGACAACGGCCAACCGGCCCTTGAGGCGGCAGGCCTGACGGACGCGTTCCGCGGCCTCATCCTGGAGGGCCGCGAGGCGACCCGGGTCCTCGCCTCGGACGGGGCCGTGCTGTTCGACGACGACAGCGCGCGCGGACGCCCCGAGGTGCTGCGCGGCGAGCTGCGACGGATCCTGCTGGACTCGCTCCCGGACGGCACGGTCCGGTGGGGGCACAAGGTCAGCGGCGCCCGTTCCCTCGGCGAGGGCCGGCACGAGGTGACCTTCGCCCGGTGGGACCCTCCACACCTATGTGGCGCTCTCCGAGCCGCAGGAGTGGTTCGACGGCATCGATTTCACCGATTCCGCCGCGGCCGCCGCGCGGATCGCGCAGGAGTTCGACGGCTGGGCGCCGGAGCTCACCGCGCTGATCACCGACGGTGAGACCGCACCGGTCCTGCGCACCCTCCACGACCTGCCCGTCGAGCACCGGTGGGAGAGGGTGCCGGGGGTGACCCTGGTCGGTGACGCCGCCCATCTCTCGGCCCCGAACGGCGAGGGCGCCAACCTGGCCATGTACGACGGCGCCGAACTCGGCAGGGCCGTCGCGGCGCACCCCGACGACGTCGAGGCCGCGCTCACCGCATACGAGCAGGCCCTGTTCCCGCGCAGTGCCGCGGCCGCCATGGACGGCGCCGAGCTCCACGAGATCCTCTTCGGCGCCGCCGCACCCCACAGTCTGATCGCCATGCTCGCCGGTCCCGAGCAGGCCCAATTTGCTAAGGCAGACTGATAAGCTAGCTTTAGCATATGAGCGATGAGATGGACACGGACGGGATCGCCGCAGCCCTGCTCGGCAGCGTCAGTCTGCTGGTGAGACGTGTGCGTCAGGTCCCCGTCGAGGGCGGGCTCACCGCGCCGGAGCGGCAGGCGCTGTCGCGACTGGACCACGGCGGCCCCGCCACCTCCTCGGAGCTGGCCCGGCAGGCACAGATCACCGCGCAGGCGATGGGGGCGACCCTCGGCGCACTGCAGGCACGCGGTCTGGTCGAACGGCGCCCGGATCCCGAGGACGGCCGACGGGTGATCCTGACGGTGACCGACGCCGGTCTGCAGGAGCTGAGGAACAAGCGCAACGCCCGGACCGAACTCCTCGCCGGGGTTCTCGCCGACACGTTCACCGCCGCGGAACTGGACCGGCTCGCAGCGCTCGCACCGCTGTTGGAGCGGCTGGCCCGGAACATCTGACGTGCACGAAGACCGAGGAATCGACCACTGATGACTGTTCCCGCGACAACCCCTGCCGCAAAGCGCTCGGACGGTGACCGCTACAAGTGGACGGCGCTGACCAACACCACCGCCGCGATGTTCATGTCCGCGCTGGACGGCTCCATCGTGCTGATCGCGCTGCCGGCGATCTTCCGGGGCATACACCTGGACCCGCTGGCACCGGGGAACATCGCCTACCTGCTGTGGATGATCATGGGGTACCGGCTGGTGCAGGCCGTGCTCGTGGTCACCGTGGGCCGGTTCGGCGACATGTTCGGCCGGGTCCGGATCTACAACGCCGGCTTCGCGGTCTTCACCTTCGCCTCCATCCTGCTGTCCTTCGACCCGTTCAACGGAGGCCACGGCGCGATGTGGCTGATCGGCTGGCGGGTGCTCCAGGCCGCCGGCGGATCGATGCTGACCGCGAACTCGGCGGCCATCCTGACCGACGCCTTCCCCACGGAGCAGCGCGGCTTCGCCCTGGGCATCAACCAGGTCGCAGGGCTGGCCGGGATGTTCATCGGCCTGGTCGCCGGAGGCCTGCTGGCCGCCTGGGACTGGCGGGCGGTGTTCTGGGTGAACGTGCCCGTGGGCGTGTTCTTCACGGTGTGGGCCTACCGGACGCTGCGGGAGACCGGCGGGCGCGGCGGCGGCCGGATCGACTGGTGGGGCAACATCACCTTCGCGCTCGGTCTGAGCGCGGTCCTGATCGCGGTCACCTACGGGCTGCAGCCCTACGGGGGCCACGCCATGGGCTGGACCAACCCCACCGTGCTCGTCCTGGGCGGCGGCGGCCTGGCACTGCTGGCGGCCTTCGGGGTGATCGAGAACCGCGTGGCCGCGCCGATGATCCAACTCGGCCTGTTCCGCCTGAGAGCCTTCACCTTCGGCAACCTCGCCGGGCTGGCGATCTCGATAGGACGCGGCGGGATGCAGTTCGTGCTGATCATCTGGCTGCAGGGGATATGGCTGCCGCTGCACGGCTACGACTACAGCGCCACCCCGCTGTGGGCGGGCATCTTCATGCTGCCGCTGACCGCCGGTTTCCTCGCCGCCGGGCCGGCTTCCGGCTACCTGTCCGACCGGCTCGGCTCCCGGGGCCTGGCCACCGGCGGCGCCCTGCTCTTCGGCGCCACCTTCATCGGCCTGATGCTGCTGCCGATCAACTTCAGCTACTGGGTCTTCGCGCTGCTGATCGCGCTCAACGGCATAGCCAGCGGCATGTTCGCCGCGCCCAACTCCTCCTCGATCATGGGCAGCGTGCCCGCGCAGCTGCGCGGGGTCGCCTCCGGCATGCGGGCGACCTTCCAGAACTCCGGCACGGCCGTCTCCATCGGGGTGTTCTTCTCGCTCATGATCGCCGGGTTGGCCAACAGCCTCCCGCACACGCTCACCACCGGCCTGCAGCAGCAGGGAGTACCGGCCCACCTCGCACACCAGATCGGCGGCCTGCCCCCGGTCGCGTCGCTGTTCGCCGCGCAGCTGGGCGTGAGCCCGGTCCAGCAACTGCTCCAGCCCAGCGGGACGCTGGCCCACCTGACGGCGGCGCAGCAGCAGACCCTGACCGGGCGGGAGTTCTTCCCCCACCTGATCTCCGGCCCCTTCCACTCCGGGCTGGTCATCGTCTTCGCCTTCGGCGCGGTGCTCGCGCTGCTCGCCGGGATCGCCTCGCTGCTGCGCGGCGCCAACCCCGCTGTCGCGGCCCCAGTTCCAGCCGCGCCCGCGCCCGTACCGGCGCCCGCAGCCGCGCCTGACGATGCGTTCACCGCCGGCAGCGGCGGACGGCAGGACAAGGACAGCGGCGGCTGAGGCCCGGTCCGCTGCGACCACCCTCCGGCACCCTCCGGCACCATCCTTCACCAGTTGAAAGAGAACACCGTGGCACTGACATCCATCGACCCGAGGGCCGCCCTCGTCGTGATCGACCTGCAGAAGGGAATCGTCCCGGCCGATGCGGACCATCCGTTCGCCGCGGTCGTCCAGCACTCGGCGCGCTTGGCGGAGGCGTTCCGCGAGCGCGGACTGCCCGTGGTCCTGGTCAACGTGACCGGGCAGCCGGGCGGCCGTACCGACCGGAACCGCTCCGGCCGCGGCGCGGCGTTCGCGCCCGGCTGGGCCGATCTCGTCGATGAGCTCAAGGCGCAGCCGACCGACCACCTGATCAGCAAGCGGCGGCGCAATGCGTTCCACGACACCGGTCTGGACACGCTGCTGCGGGACCTGGGCGTCACCCAGGTCGTGCTGACCGGCATCTCGACCAGCTCGGGCGTGGAGTCGACCGCACGCGCGGCCTTCGACCACGGCTACCACGTCGTCCTGCCGACCGACGCCATGGCCGATCCCGACGCCGAAGCCCATCGCAACAGCGTCGAGCGCATCTTCCCCAAGACCGGCGAAACCGCGACCACCGCCGAGGTCGTCGCCATGGTGGAGGCGGCACGATGACGCTGCTCGGCCGACTCCTGAACAACCGCCGAGCAGGGGACACCCACGCGGCGTGGAACCTGCCCAACCTGCAGGGTCCCGAGCTGCTGACCCTCACGAGCGAGCACTTCGGCGATGGTGACGCCATACCGCTGGAGCACGCCGCGAAGCACATCGGCGGCGCCGACCTGTCCCCGCACCTGGCCTGGACCCCGCTGCCGCCCGGTACCGCGCAACTCCTCCTGGTCGTCGAGGACATCGACGTCCCGATGGCCAAGCCCGCCGTGCACTGCGTCGCCCTGATCGATCCGTCCTGCGGTCACCTGGACGCGGGCGCCCTCAACGCACGGCACCCGGCCACCGGGGTGCAGGTGCTGCGGTCCACCATCGGACGGGGGTACCACGGTCCGGGGCCCATCAAAGGCCATGGGCCGCACCGCTATGTCTTCCAGCTGTTCGCCCTCTCCGCCCCCGTGGGCGGCGCCCCCGACACGACGTCACCGGACCGGGCACGGCCGCGTACCCTCCTGTCCGCCATCACCGCATCCGTCCTCGGCCGCGGCCGACTGACCGGCGTCCACGAACGCTGACAGTTCTCCCCGGCCCCGGGCACAGGCAGCGTGCCCGGGGCGGTTCGACCCGGAGGGCAGGCCGACGGATCGCGCACGCCCCGTACCCAGTGGCCCAGCTGCTCCGCCTGGCCACTTCCACCCCCCAGTCCTGGACAGTCCCCCTCCGCTTCCACTTTGCGGCGTGGTCGTTGTGGTGCCCAAAATGATGATATGACTGGTACATGCCAAATATGCCGAGCCCGGATCCGCTGACGGCCTTGGGACTTACCCCTTATGGCACCCGCGTATACATCGCCCTGGCCTCCAGCTGCACCAGCAGGGCAAGCGACATCGCCGACAACGCGAAAGTGCCGCGCCAGCGCGTCTACGACATCCTCAACGACCTGATGAACCGTGGCATGGTCGAGCGCATTGTCGGCAAGCCCAACCGGTACATGGCGGTCGAGCCCACGACGGCGGTGAAGCGTCTGATCCAGGCCTCGCGGCTGGAACTGGGCCGTTACGAGGACCTCGCGCTGCGCCTGGCCGCCCAACTGCGCCCCGCCTGGGGCGCCAATCGCAGCAGCGGAGCACAGCCCCAGCAGAGCGGGCAGATCACGCTCACCGAGGTCGGGCAGTGGTGCGACCTGGCGCAGCACCGGGTCCTGACCACGACCCGCCCGCCCTTCCAGGGGCTGGGCGACCTGTCGTGGCTGCGCCACGTCGAACGGCTGACACTTGCCGGCGGAACCGTGCGCTGCATCTACCAGGACGACATCCTGGACGACCCCGACCTGCTCGCCAAAGCGCACTGCTACGCCGAGGCCGGAGAATCGGCCCGGATCGCGTCGCGAGTCCCCACCTGGATGATGGTCACCGACAGCCGTCGCGCCCTGCTGCCCATGCCCGCCGCCGACGACGCCCAGCCGGTCGACGGGGTCCTCCTGATCGACCACAGCGACGTCGTCAGCAAGCTCGAGGAGGAGTTCGAAGCGCTGTGGGTGCGTTCCGCGCCGCTCCCCGCCGCGCGACCGGCGCGGCGACCGCAGTCCTCCGTGACGCCGACGCCGAGGACGCCCCTGTGACCGCGTGCCGTGCTCAGTCCGGTGGCGTGTCCGGCCCGGGGTAAACCCGAACCCCCGGTACTTCCGCACCGAACCGGGCAGCGGACTGCGCTTCACACCCTCGGGCCGCAGCTGGCGGGCAGGGCCGCGCCGGCGTTAATACAGCATCAACGCCGACCATCGGACCGCAAAGGAGTCGTCAAGGTCAATCGAAGGCGATTGGTGATGGTGTCCAATGAATCCAAGAGAAAGAACCGTAGCGGCTGATGTTCGGATCGCTTCGGGGGAGTCTCGCCAAGGAAATCCAATCCGGCCCTGCGGGGCGGGCAGTGCCGTCGAAGGAAGCGAAGCACCATGGCCGAGAACCGAGTCGTCGTGGGCGTCAACGGATCCCAGAGCAGCGTGGCCGCTCTGCGCCGCGCCGCGGAGGAGGCCCGCCGCCGGGACGCCGTCCTGGTGCCGGTGCTGGTCTGGCACCCGGTCGGCGGCGAGATCGCCTACCGGACCCACCCGTGCCCGCCGCTGCTGAAGCTGTGGGAGCAGGCCGCCTGCGACCGCCTCGACGCAGCCATCGAGCAGGCCTCCGACAGCCTCCCGGCGGACCTGCGGGTCGAGCCCCTGGTCGTCCGGGCCGAGCGTCCGGGCCCGGCCCTGGTGGAGATCGCCGACCAGCCCGGCGACCTGCTCGTCGTCGGCACCGGCAAGCAGGGCCACGTGACCCGCCTGTTCCACGGCGCCGTCAGCCGCTACTGCCTGGCGCACGCGCACGGCGCCGTCCTCGGCGTGGCCCCGACCGCGGTGAACGAATCGGCGCACCAGGCCCAGGAGAGTGAGCTGTCGCGCCGCGCCACCATGTCGGTGGCCGCCTGACCCGACCGCCCTATGCGTGCTGGGCGGCGGCGATCCGGCCGCCCGGTGGCGTGGCCGAAGACGACGAGGCCGGACTGCTGCATGCGCAGCAGTCCGGCCTCGCGCTTGGCCCGGCAAGGGAGCCGAGGCTGGCCAGGCGGGCGGCGTCGGGGGTTCCGGGCTCGGCGGAGCCGACCAGGAGGGATTGGCCGGGCGCGGCCTGCACGTCGAAGGCCTGGTAGGCGAGCGTCAGTTGCCCCACCTGCGGATGGTGGAACGTCTTGGTCCTGCTGCCCAGCGCGCTGACGTCCTGGCGCCCCCACAGCTCCGCGAATTCGTCGCTCTCGCGGAGGAGCTCATCGATCATGGCGGCGGTCCGGGGATCGTGCCGTTCCTGGCCGTGGGCCAGCCGCAGCGCGGCAACGGTGTCCCTGGCCACGGTCTGCCAGTCGGCGAACAGCTCCCGGGCCGCGGGGTCGCAGAACAGCGAGCGGGCCATGCCGCGCCGATCCGCCAACGGGGAGAGCAGGGCGTCGGCCAGGTCATTCGAGGCAAGGACGTCGAGCCGGCGGTTGACCACATAGGCCACCGCCGCGGGGAAGGCGTCCATCAGCCGCAGCAGTTCCGGTGCGACCCGCTCCACATCAGGGGAGGGGGCCTCGGGCTTCGGCACGAGCCCGGCCAGGCGGTAGGCGTGCCAGCGGGCGTCGGAGTCCAGGCGCAGGGCCTGCGCGAGGGCGTCGACGACCCCGCAGGAGGGATGCCGTTCCCGGCCCTGCTCCAGACGGGTGTAGTAGTCGGCGCTGACTCCCGCCAGGACGGCGACCTCCTCGCGCCGCAGCCCGCTGCCCCGGCGGCCTTGCGAGCGGGGAAAGCCCACGTCAGCGGGGTCGAGGCGGGAGCGACGCGCCAGTAGGAACTGCCCCAGTTCATTGCCGCTCATGCCTGGATCGTACGCCGACCGCTCCTGGGGGCGGCGCACCCGGGGAGCACATGCCGAGCGACGGGAATCCGAAGCCGCAGCGCCGGAGGCGGGCCTGGATCGTCCCGTCCCGTCGTCACGCGGCTCGACGTCGGAGCAGGTCAGAGGGTGTCTGTCCCAGGGTTCCGTCAGTTGTGGGCCGGCCCTGGTGTCCGTTGCCGCGAGGCGGACATGATCGCCCCGCAGCGCTTCATCCTCGAACTCTCAAGGACATCCATGCATGTGTTGAGAACGGTCCGCCTCAGGGCGGTGCGCCGGGTCCTGCTGCCCGCGGCCCTGGGAGCGGTTCTGGTCAGTGGACTGGCCGCGCCCGCGTTCGCGGCCCCGGCTCCGCTGGACCTGAACTCCTCTGCCTGCCCGGCGAACATGACCCAGGGCGAGGACGACGGCTGCGTCACCCAGCTCCAGACCATGCTGAACACCCACGGCTTCGCTCTGACGGTGGACGGCGACTTCGGCGCCAACACCGTGGCCGCAGTGCGGACCTTCCAGTCCGAGACCGGCATCGCCGTCGACGGCCAGGTCGGACCGCAGACCAAGGGGCAGCTGTACATCACCTCCACCTCGGCGCCGGACCCGATCGACCTGCAGTCCCCCCAGTGCCCGGCGAACATCACCGAGGGCGAGGACGACGGCTGCGTCACCCAGCTCCAGACCATGCTCAACCAGCAGGGCGCACACGTGACCGTGGACGGTGACTTCGGCGCGAACACGCTCACCGCGGTGGAGTCCTTCCAGACGGCCCAGGGGCTCAGCGCGAACGGCCAGGTCGGACCGCAGACCAAGGCAGCGCTCTACGGTACGTCGAGCACCGCCGCGTCGACGATCAACCTGCTGTCCTCCCAGTGCCCGGCGAACATCACCGAGGGCGAGGACGACGGCTGCGTCACCGCGCTCCAGGCGCTTCTCGACGACCACGGCGCGAGCATCGCCGTGGACGGTGACTTCGGCGCGAACACGCTCGCCGCGGTGGAGTCGTTCCAGACGGCCCAGGGGCTCAGCGCGAACGGCCAGGTCGGACCGGAGACCAAGGCCGCCCTGTACGACGACGTCAGCGGTGCCCCGACCGCGATAGACCTGTCCTCCTCCGCCTGCCCGGCGAACATGACCGAGGGCGAGGACGACGGCTGTGTGACCACGCTCCAGAGCTTCCTGAACTCCTGGGGAGCGGATCTGGCGGTGGACGGCGACTTCGGCATCCACACCTTCGACGCGGTGGAGGCGTTCCAGGCCGCGCACGGCCTGAACGTCGACGGCCAGGTCGGACCGCAGACCAAGTCCGTGATCTACAGCGACGGCGTCTACTACTGCCCGCCCGCCGGCTGCCCGGGCCAGGGCACCCCGATCCAGCCCTACGTGGTCGCTGACGCCAGGGCGATGGCCGCCGCCGGCACCATGCCCTACTCCTACGACGGCGGACACGGTTCGACACCCGGACCGTCCCTGGGCGAGTGCGCGGCCGAGGGCCCCGGGGCCGGCGGCTGGACCAACGACGGCGAACCCCCGACCGAGTGCCTCGGAGCCAAGACCGTCGGCCTGGACTGCTCAGGCTTCGTCCGGTTCATGTACGCCGAGGCCGCCAACTACGACGCACTGGGCTCGGGAGGCACCGACCTCCAGATCGTCCAGGGCACCAAGGTCTCGACAAGCCAGGCGGTCCCCGGCGACCTGGTCTTCTTCGGGACGAGCACCAGCGACACCGACCACGTCGGCATCTACGCGGGCATCGTCAGCGGCGTCCCCATGATGTACGACGCCTTCGACACCGGGACCTACGTCCGCGAGGAACCCATCAGCGACGCCAACACGTCCGACCACCCGCTCCTGGGCTACTACCACTACAACTTCACCGTGGCCGTGTCTGCCTGACCGGCACTCAGCCGGCACCGGCGCCCATGCCGCCACGGGGGTGGCCTGCTGGGGGAGCGCGCCTGCCTTGGGCGCCGGTGCCCACTCTTCCCGCCTCACACCAGGTAGTCGCCCACCAGGTGCTGCCCACCACCAGCTGATCCCGACCGTCTCCCCCTCCCGGGGGTTGCGGCCCGGCCTGCCGGCATCGAACGCGACTGTGATGATTTCGCCGCGACATTTCCAGCGACCGCGGCGAGACCGTCCGCGCCACCGCGAAGCAGGCAGCCGGGCCGCAAGTGGGTCCGCTGAGCGGGCCGGCGGGGGCAGACCAGAGTCCGACGGGCACGGGGCCGACCGGCCTCTGGTCTGCCCCCCTGGTCACGGGGACGGCAGTGAGTAGCAGGTGGAGGCCCGGGGCGACGGCGCGGTCAGACACACCTTCAGGGGCGTGCCGCTGCCGGTGAGGGCAAGCAGAGGGGTGTAGGCGAATGCGTCGAGCGTGTGCGGGTTGTCCGTGGTGATGTCCTGCGTCGGCGCTCCCGGCTCGGAGAGCGTGAGGGTGTCGCCGAGCCGCGTGTTCCAGGTCCGTGCCCACACTGCCCGGCACAAGGGGTTGTACCGCACCTCCACTCCGGCGCCGCTCGGCGTCGACTGCTGCAGCAGCGTCTCCGGTTCCACGCCGCAGAGCATCGCCTGCGGGTCGAGGCCGTTGCAGGCGCTGCCCACACAGCCGACGTGGAATCCGGATGCGCTGGATGTGCCGGACGGCTGCGCGGATGCCGGGGCATCTGCCTGCTGGTCGTGGGCCGCCGCGGCCCCGACCGTGGCGGCGAGCAGCAGCGCGGCTGCGACGGCCACAGCCCCCAGGCCACGTCCGAGGCGGCGGCGCTGTCCACTGCGAGCCGCCTTCGTCGGCGGATCGGGGACGGGCGCAGGAGCGGGCTCAGACTCCGGCTCCGGCTCAGGAACCGGGGCCGGTGCAGGAGCCGGGGGCGGTGCGGGCGCCACGGCCCCGCGTCCGCTCCATGCCCCCTCGGCCAGTTCCCACAGGGCGCGGACCCTTGGCTCGGGCTCGCCTGCGAGGTGGCACAGCGCGCGCACGGCGAGCCAGGGCGGCAGCGCGGTGCCGCTCAGATAGCGCTGCCAGGAGGACTTGCTGTAGGCGGACTCCTCGGCCAACGCGCCGAGGGTGAGCCCGGAGCGCTCGCGAAGGAGACGCAGCTCGGCCGCCAGACGCGCGCACTGACTCTGGCTCTGATTCTGACTCTGGGTCATCCGCGCAGAGCCGTCCAGGTATGCGGTCCCACCTGGCCGTCGATGTCCAGGTGGAATTTCTTCTGGGCCTGGATCACCGCGAGCTCGGTCAGGGGCCCGAACTGTCCGTCGATTCCGCCGGGCGTGATCCCCGTGCGCTGCAACAGACACTGGAGCTCGGCCACATTGGGTCCGGACATGTCAACCACTAGCTGCTGTGTGTTGGTTGTGCTGTTGCCCGCGTACCACAGCCCCGCCTTGCGGCTGTACGCGCAGGTGTACGTCACCGGCTTGGGCACGGCTATGCGCGTGGGCGCCGGTGAGCAGGCCACGGCGCCCTGGCTGGGCTGGACGGCCAGCAGCGTGATCACAGCGCCCAGGGCAGCGGCACCGCCCAGCGTGATGATCCGTCGCCACCCGACACGGGGCCGGTGCTCGGCGGCGTCGGCACCGGGCTCGGCTCCGGCATCGGCGTCGGGCTCGCACAGCGCCGCGACCGTCCCGGCCGCCGGTGTGCCGTCCGGCGCAGCGTCCGACGTCCCGGTCTCCGGAACGCCCGCCTGCTGGGACTGCGAGGCGTGCACCGCCATCTCGAAGCAGGCCAGCAGGCGTACCACGTCCCCACCCGCGATCCTCGCGAGCGCCTCCACGGCGGCGCGGGGTGGTAGCGACCGGCCGCTCAGATAGCGTTCCCATGAGGACGAGCTGTACCCGGTGTCGTCGGCGAGCTCCTTCAGGGTCCGCCCGCTGGTGTCCTTGAGCTCGCGCAACTCAACGACAAATCGTGCAATTGCCGGATCGAGTCCGGCAGGCAGGGTTCGCCATCGTGCCATTTCGTACCCCCAACGAGAGCCGTTTCGGAAGCGATCCTAGAGGTGCCGTCCGGCAACCGCTCGAGCGGGGGCTGCGGTGTCCGGGTGCACAGTTCAGCTCCCCGCCGGTGTGGTTGAGCGGGCGTACTCGGTGGGCGTCCGGCCGTCCACCCCGGCGTGACGCCCAGCAGGCAGATCCTCCGCGACACGCTCGCCGAGGGGACCTCGCTGCACAAGCGCTTCGTGGCGCGTGTGCCCATGGGCCGGGCGGGCGAGCCGGCCGAGGTCGCCGCCGTCATCGCGTTCCTCGGAGCGCACCTTCGGACGGCCGGACCGACCTCTACCGGACCGGTGACTGACGGTTCGTCGCGCGCGCCTGCAGACGTACCCGCAGTCCGTCCCCGCCTGCCAGGTAGAGCACTTCGGCCGGTGCGTCGCCGGCCGCGCCGAACCAGTGGGGGGTCTGGGTGTCCAGCTCGGCCGCGTCGCCGGGGCCGAGGGTGAACCGGGCGTCGGCCAGGACGAGCTGGACCTGCCCGGCAAGGACGCACATCCATGCGTAACCCTCGTGGCGGCGCTGGTCGGGCGTCTCGTGCGGGGGCAGGACGAGCCGGTAGACCTGGATCCCGCCGCTGTGGTGGGAGAGGCGTTGCGCGGCAATCCCGCGGCGTCGTTGTGGCGAGTGGACGACCGGTGGCTCCCCCGCGTGGTCCACCACGGCGACCAGCTCCTCCAGGGGGGTCTGGTAGGCGGCGGCGAGCGGGACCAGCAGGTCGAGCGAGGGCCGGCGTTGCCCGGCTTCCAGGCGCGACAGCGTGGAGGCACCGATGCCCGTCAGCGCCGCCACTTGATGCAGCGTCAGTCCGGCGGCCTGGCGCAGCACGCGCAGCCGGGAGCCGATCTCCGGGAGCAGTTGCGCTATCTGATGGCGCTGGGGGATCACCGAGACAGTTGCCATGGCGGACAGTTTTGCAGTTTCCGCATCTTCGTGGACTGCGGTCCTCGCCGCGGCGGACCATCACCACGGGCCGGATCACGGCCCCTCGGAACGGCCTTTGGCCAGAGAGGAGGCGGCGGCATGGGGGAGCAGACATCCCACGTGGACCGCATGCGCTACTTCGTCGAGCAGGTACAGGAGAGGGGCCGCCTCGACCTGATCGACGCGCTCGTCCATCCCGACTTCCGGAACCACACCGTCGAGCCGGGGCAGCGCGATGACCGCCAGGGGGTGCGCGAGACCACAGCGGCCCTGCACGAGGCCTTCTCCGAGCTGCGGGTCGAGGTCCTGCACTGCATCGGGGACGGCGATCTCGTGACCACCCACAAACTGTTCCGCGGCAGGCACACCGGCTCCTGGTTCGGACTCCCGCCGTCGGGCAATCGGGTCGAGTTCAGGGTGATGGACCTGGTCCGCTATCAGGACGGGCAAATGTTCGAGCACTGGGCCGTCGCGGACGCGACGACCCTGCTGCGCCAGACCGGCGCCCTGCCGTAAGCGGCCCCTGCTGCTCCGTTTCGGGGTAGGCAAGTTGGAGCTCATTATGAGAGTCGACTTGCATGAGTGAGGTCGGTCGCCTATATTCATAAGAGTCATCTCGCATAACGAAGCATCTCTCTCTATCGGAGGTTCACATGGCAGACGTCTCAGTGGTCGGCCCGGACGCTGGTGAGTCGATCCAGCTCGGCCCAACCCGGATGCGGATCCTGGAGGACGGCAGCACGACCGGGCACCGCCTGGGCATCGGGGAGATCACCCTGGCCCCGCACACCGCCGGCCCGCCGCAGCACCGCCACGCCCGGCACGACGAGGGCTTCTACGTCGTGTCCGGCGCGGCCCGGTTCACCGTCGGCGAGACCGAGTACGACGCGCCCGCCGGAACCCTGGTCATGATCCCGCCCGGTGCCCCGCACACCTTCGCCAACCCGACCGACGGCACCACGGTCCTGCTCAACACCTTCACCCCGGACCTGTACGTCAACTACTTCCGGGACCTGCGCGACATGATCGCCGACGGCCGACCGCTGACCCCCGAGTCGACGGTCGAGGCGATGAGCCGGTACGCCACCGAACCGGCCACCGACTTCGCCTGAGCACCCGCAACCCCGCCCCATCACATCCCCTGCCCGTCCGGCAGCCGGGACCAGCACCGATCAAGGAGAAAAGCCATGAACACCACCACTCAGCACACCGTCGTCCTCGACGGCCTCGGCCCGGTCGAGGTGTCCGTCGCCGACTACGGGTCCGGGCAGCCCTTCCTGCTGCTGCACGGCGGCGCCGGCCCGCAGTCGGTGACCGGGTTCGCCGAGCGGTTCGCTGCCGCCCACGACGTGCGCGTGCTCACACCGACCCACCCGGGCTTCGGCGGCACGGTCCGTCCCGAGGCACTGACGACCGTGTCCGGCCTGGCCGCGCTCTACAGCGCGCTGCTGGACCGGCTGGACCTGGCCGACGTCACCGTCATCGGCAACTCGGTCGGCGGCTGGATCACCGCCGAGATCGCCCTGCTGAAGTCGCCGCGGGTCAGCGGCATCGTCCTGATCGACGCCGTCGGCATCGAGGTCCCCGGCCACCCCGTCGCCGACTTCTTCTCCCTGACCATGGATCAGGTCTTCCAGCTCACCTTCCACAACCCCGACCGGTTCCGCATCGACCCCGCCACACTGCCCCCGGCGGCACGGGCCGTCGCGGCCGGCAACCGCGCCGCGCTGACCGCCTACGCCGGTACCGGAATGAGTGACCCGGCCCTGACCGCACGCCTGGGGACGCTGGAGATCCCGACGCTGGTGCTGTGGGGCGACAGCGACCGGATCGTGGACGCCGACTACGGGCGCGCCTACGCCGCGGCCATCCCGCTGGCCCGCTTCCAACTGCTCTGCGACACCGGCCACTCACCGCAGCTGGAAACCCCCGACCAGGTCGTGCGCGCGATCTGGGACAGCGCCGACACCGACTTCTCCGCCTTCGCCCGCTGAAACCCAAGGAGACCCGAGCATGCCCACGACCGCAGTCACCCGCATCACCCACAGCTGCCACCTGATCGAGATCGGCGGCCGCACCTTCCTCACCGACCCGTGGTTCAGCACCCGGCCCGGCTACTACCAGGGCGAGCCGATCGCCATCGGCATCGCCGACCTGCCCCGGCTCGACGGCGTACTGATCAGCCACGAGCACTACGACCACTGCGACCTGGAGGCCTTCGCCTCCTACCGCGACCGCACGGTCCCGCTGTTCGTCGCCGAGACCGTCGTCGGGGAGGCGCACAAGCACGGCTTCACCGATGTCACCGGCCTCGCACCCTGGCAGGAGGTCGAGGTCGGCGGCGTGACGATCACCGCGACCCCGGCCAAGCACGGCGTCCACGAGGTCACCTTCGTCCTGCGCGCCGGCTCCGACGCTGTGTACTTCGCCGGTGACACCATGCTCATCCCCGAACTCGCCGAGATCCCCCAGCGGTTGGGCCACATCTCCCTGGCCCTGCTGCCCACCAACGGCCTGCACGTCCGCCCTGCCAACAACATGCAGGTCGTCATGAACGCCGACGAGGCAGCCGAACTGACCGCCATCCTCACGCCCGAGCTGGCCATACCGCACCACTACGCGTTCACCAAGGGCTTCCTGGGCGACCGGCTGATCACCAGCAGCGACAAGGACCCACGGCGCTACCAGGACGCCTCACGCGACCTGGCCCCCGGAACCAGCGTCCGCATCGTCGAACCCGGCATCAGAACCGAACTCTGACCAAGGACCGCATCACTACTGATCGAGGAGGATGGACATGACGACGCATGTGCCCCTGGCCGAGGGTGGTCGTCGACGACCGGGGCTGGTTCTGGCGGTGTGCTGCCTGAGCCTGCTGATCACCGCCCTGGACACCACCGCCGTGAACGTCGCCCTGCCTGCCGTCGGCCGCGATCTGCACGCCTCGGTGAGCGGGTTGCAGTGGACCGTCGACGGCTACACCCTGGCGGTCGCCGCCTTCATGATGCTCGCCGGATCCACCGCCGACCGGATCGGGCGGCGCCGGATGTTCCAGGCCGGGCTGGCCCTGTTCACCGTCGGCTCGCTGGCCTGCTCACTGGCCCCGACCCTGGGCTGGCTGATCGCCTTCCGCGTCGCCCAGGGCCTGGGCGCCAGCATGCTCAACCCGGTCGCATTGTCGATCATCACCCACGCCTTCCCGGATCCACGCGAGCGCGCCCGCGCGATCGGGCTGTGGGGCACCACGGTCGGCCTGTCCCTGGCCGCAGGCCCGGTGGTCGGCGGCCTGCTGGTCGCCTCGGCCGGCTGGCGATCGATCTTCTGGATCAACATCCCGATCGGCGTGGCCGCCCTGGTGCTCGCCGCCGTGTTCGTGCCCGACTCCAGGGCCGCCACGACGCGACGCCCGGACCCGGTCGGTCAGGCGCTCGTCGTCACCATCCTGACCTCGCTGATGTTCGCGATCATCGAGGGCTCCCGCCGTGGCTACGGGAGCCCCTCCATCATCGGCCTGTTCATCGTGTCCGCAGTCGCGCTCGCGGCCCTGCCCGGCTGCGAACGACGCCGCGAGCAGCCGTTGGTCGACCCGGTGTTCTTCCGGTCGGTCCCCTTCACCGGCGCCTTCGTCGTCGCCGTCACGGCGTTCCTCGTCCTGGCCGGGTTCCTGTTCCTCAACACCCTGTACCTGCAGGAGGTGCGCGGCTACAGCGCGCTGCACGCCGGTCTGCTGACCGTGCCCATGGCCGCCGGCATCGCGATCGCCTCCCCGCTGTCCGGACGCCTGACCGCCGCGCGCGGCCCACGCCCACCGCTGGTCGCCGCCGGCCTGCTGATCGCGGCCGCGGCGCTGACGCTCACCACGCTCACCCCGACCACGCCGTGGACGGTCCTGCTCGCCGCCTACGTGCTGCTGGGCATCGGCTTCGGACTCGTCAACACCCCGATCACCAGCACCGCCGTGGCCGGAATGCCGCGCGCCCAGGCCGGGGTCTCCGCCGCGATCACCACCACCGGCCGCCAGGTCGGGAACAACCTCGGCGTCGCAGTCCTCGGCTCGATCGTCGCCGTGCGGACCCGGGCCCCGGGTGGTGGCGGATTCACCGCCGCCAGCCACCCGGCCTGGTGGATCCTGGCCGCAAGCGGGCTGCTGATCGCCGCGATGGGCCTGGCGACCACCACACGCCGCGCCACCGCCACCGCCGCACGGGTCGCCGAGCGCTTCCCGGCCGACCCGGTGACCACCCTGAGCAGCGCGCCCCGGGTTCACGGAGCCGCACAGGCATGACGTACGTGCACCAGCGACTGTTCGGCACTCGCCGAACAGTGCCCGCCCTACCGTGGATCCCATGAACACCATGGCCCAGGCCCGTGTGCCTGCCGACACCTCGATCGATCACGTGACCATCACGCCGAGCATCCTGTACTTCGGTACGCCGGTCGTGCTGCTCTCCACGGAGAACGAGGACGGCACCTTCAACCTTGCGCCGATGTCCTCGGCCTGGACGCTGGGGCAGGTGATGGTCCTGGGCATCGGGGTGGAGGGACAGACGGCGCGCAATCTCCGCTGCCGCCCCGAGCTCGTGATCAACCTGCCTGCGCCGGCTCAGTGGTCGGCGGTGGAGCGGCTTGCGCCGCTCACCGGGCGCAGCCCCGTGCCCGTGGACAAGCGCGGCACCTTCCGCTTCGAGCCGGACAAGTTCGCGGCTGCGGGCCTGCGACCGGAGCCCTCCGAGCTGGTCCGGCCGCCCCGGGTCGCAGAATGCCCCCTGCAGATGGAGGCCCGTGCCGCCCGGGTCCAGCCCGACGTCTCCGGTGGGTTCCTCATCGTCGAGGCCCAGGTGCTCAAGGTCCACGCCGATCCGCGGATAGTCGTCCCCGGCTCTCAGCACATCGACCCGGCCATGTGGAGCCCGCTGATCTACAACTTCCGGCACTACTACGGACTGGGCGCCGAGCTCGGCCACAGTTTCCGTTCCCAGACGCCCAGTTGAAGCGTCCAGCTGAAGCGCAGTCAGGGCCGGGCGACACGAGCGTCTCGTGCCCATACATCGGTGCGATTGCCGACGGGAACGACCACGCGCCGATAGCGGCCTACCGTCGGAGTCGATATGACGGACCATCAATCTTACTTCCCTGCAGGTGATACATCGACGATGCGAGCCTGTCTACGTCGGCCCCGGGGCGACGGTCGAGCACCTGCCAAGGGGGCGTCAAGTTTCGGTCGTGAAGCGCAAGAGGGGCGCTAACGGCCGTAGCAGCGGCGGATCGGTGTGGGCTTTTCTGTGCGGTGCAGCCCGGGAGACCGCCCGGGCGGAGCTGAACCACTCGACTCTTGGGGTGAACCCCTCATGCTCGATGTGCTCTTCGTCGGAATCACGATCCTGGTCTTCGCCGTCCTCGCCCTGATCATCAAGGGGCTGGAGAAGCTGTGACGACTCCCCGGTTCTCCGCCCTCCCCACCGCGTCCCCTTCGTTCCCAGGAGCGTTGAGATGAGCGTTGACAACATCATCGGTCTGATTGTCGCGGTCGGCCTCGTCGGCTACCTGATCGCGGCCCTGATCCGTCCGGAGAAGTTCTAGTGAACCCCACCCTTGCGGGCTTCCTGCAGGCCCTGGCCCTGGTGGGGGCGCTGGCACTGTCGTACCGGCCGCTGGGCGACTACATGGCCCACACCCTCACCTCACCGAAGCACCTGCGCGCGGAAAGAGGCATCTACCGGCTGATCGGGGTCGACGGCGACTCCGAGCAGACGTGGGGCACCTATCTGCGCAGCGTCCTGGCCTTCTCCTTCGTCTCGGTCCTCTTCCTCTATGCGTTCGAGCGGCTGCAGAACCACCTCCTCCTGTCCCTGGGCTTCCCCGCCGTGAGCCCGGCGGTGGCGTGGAACACCGCCGCCTCGTTCGTCACCAACACCAACTGGCAGTCGTACTCCGGTGAGTCGACCATGGGCCACCTGGTGCAGATGGCAGGCCTGGCGGTCCAGCAGTTCGCCTCCGCCGCCGTCGGCATCGCCGTGGCCGCCGCGCTGATCCGCGGATTCACCCGCAACCGCAGCGATCACCTGGGCAACTTCTGGGTGGACCTGACCCGGATCGTGCTGCGGGTGCTGCTGCCGATCTCGATCGCCTTCGCGCTGGTGCTGGTCGCGGGCGGCGCGGTGCAGAACCTCGACCACGCGCACATCTACACCACCCTGGACGGCGCCTCCCAGTCGATCCCCGGCGGTCCGGTGGCCTCGATGGAGGCCATCAAGGACCTGGGGACCAACGGTGGCGGTTTCTACAACGCCAACTCCGCGCACCCGTTCGAGAACCCGAACCCCTTCACCAACCTGCTGGAGATCTACCTGCTGCTGGTGATCGGCTTCGCGCTGTGCCGCACGTTCGGCAGGATGGTCGGCTCGCACAAGCAGGGCTACACCCTGCTGGCGGTGATGAGCCTGTACTGGGTGGCCTCCGCCTCGCTGATCACCTTCTTCGAGTGGCAGCACTCGGGCACGGCGATGAAGATCGCCGGAGCGGCGATGGAGGGCAAGGAGGTCCGCTTCGGCATCCCCGGTTCGACGCTGTTCGCCGCCTCCACCACGCTGACCTCCACCGGCTCGGTCGACTCCATGCACGACTCGTACACCGCGCTGGGCGGCGGCATGGCGATCCTGAACATGATGTTCGGTGAGATCGCCCCCGGCGGAACCGGTACCGGCCTCTACGGCATCCTGGTCCTCGCGGTGGTGACGGTGTTCGTGGCCGGGCTGATGGTCGGCCGCACCCCGGAGTACCTGGGCAAGAAGCTGGGCGCGCGGGAGATGAAGTTCGCCTCGCTCTACATCCTGACCACCCCGGCGATCGTGCTCTGCGGGACCGGCCTGGCGATGTCCCTGAAGGCGGGCCACGGCGGCGGGATGCTCAACACCGGGCCGCACGGCTTCTCCGAGGTCCTCTACGCCTTCACCTCGGTGACCAACAACAACGGTTCGGCGTTCGCCGGCATCACCGTCACCAGTCCCCACTGGCAGACCGCACTGGGCCTGGCGATGCTGTTCGGCCGGCTGCTGCCGATGGTGTTCGCGCTGGGCCTGGCCGGGTCTTTGGCCAAGCAGAAGCCCGTGCCGGAGACGGCGGGCACCCTGCGGACCACCAGTCCGCTGTTCGTCGGGATGCTCTCCGGTGTCGTCCTGATCGTCGTCGGGCTCACCTACTTCCCGGCCCTGGCACTCGGGCCGCTCGCGGAAGGGCTCCGCTGATGTCGACTCCCATCCTGCAGAGCCCGCAAGCCGGGCCGGACGCGCAGCAGCCCGCGGGTGAGTTCGAGCACCGGCTGTCCGCGGGTTTTCTCGACCCCAAGCAGCTCATCACCTCCTTCCCGGACGCGCTCAGGAAGTTGGACCCGCGGGTCCAGTTCAAGAGCCCGGTGATGTTCGTGGTCGAGGTCGGCTCGGTGCTGACCACGATCTCCGCCATCGAGAAGTCCAGCGTGTTCGCCTGGGTGATCGCGGTGTGGCTGTGGCTGACGGTGGTCTTCGCCAACCTGGCGGAGGCCGTGGCCGAGGGCCGCGGCAAGGCCCAGGCCGACACCCTGCGCCGCACCAAGACCGACACCATGGCCCGCCGCGTGGTCGGCAGTTGGGCTCCGGGCGCCGTGGACGTCGCCGAGGAGGAGGTCGCGGCGACCGAGTTGAGACTCGGGGACTATGTGATCGTCGAGGCCGGGCAGGTGATCCCCGGCGATGGCGATGTGGTCGAAGGTGTGGCCTCGGTGGACGAGTCCGCGATCACGGGCGAGTCCGCGCCGGTGATCCGCGAGTCGGGCGGCGACCGTTCGGCGGTGACCGGGGGCACCAAGGTGCTGTCCGACCGGGTGGTCATCAAGATCACGTCCGAGCCGGGCAAGACCTTCATCGACCGCATGATCGCTCTGGTCGAGGGCGCCTCGCGGCAGAAGACGCCCAATGAGATCGCGCTGAACATCCTGCTGGCCTCCTTGACCATCGTCTTCCTGCTGGCCGTGGTCACCCTGCAGCCGATGGCCCGCTACCCGCATGCCGAGCAGTCGATCGTCATCATGGTGTCCCTGCTGGTCGCACTGATCCCGACGACCATCGGGGCCCTGCTGTCCGCGATCGGCATCGCCGGTATGGACCGGCTGGTCCAGCGCAATGTGCTGGCCATGTCCGGACGGGCGGTGGAGGCGGCCGGTGACGTGTCGACGCTGCTGCTCGACAAGACCGGCACCATCACCTTCGGCAACCGCCAGGCCGCCGAGTTCATCGCTGTCGGGGGCGTCGACCTGCCGACCCTCGCCGACGCCGCGCAGCTGTCGTCGCTGGCGGACGAGACCCCCGAAGGCCGCTCCATCGTCGTTCTGGCGAAGGAGAAGTACGGGCTGCGGGAGCGGGCCCAGGGCGAGCTCGGCCATGCCACCTGGATCGAGTTCACCGCCCAGACCCGGATGTCGGGTGTGGACCTGGACGAGGCGACCGGGGTGCACAGCATCCGCAAGGGCGCGGCCGGCTCGGTCGCCGCCTGGGTACGCGACCACGGAGGTGCCACCGGAGGGGAACTCGACCTGGCGGTCGAGCGGATCTCCAACCTGGGCGGCACCCCGCTGGTCGTCGCCGAGAAGCGCGGCGGCGACCTGGCCAGGGCGCTCGGGGTGATCTACCTCAAGGACGTCGTCAAGCCGGGCATCAAGGAGCGCTTCGAGGACCTGCGGGCGATGGGCATCAGAACCGTCATGATCACGGGTGACAACCCGTTGACGGCCGCGGCCATCGCCGAGGAGGCGGGGGTCGACGACTTCCTCGCCGAGGCGACGCCCGAGGACAAGATGGCCCTGATCAGGAAGGAGCAGGAGGGCGGCAAGCTGGTC
>Ga0302314_10000594_pt1 | contig 66338 bp, 60 predicted proteins | sample III_Palsa_N2_3_FD_200533 | JGI IMG/M metagenome (GOLD analysis project Ga0302314, IMG submission 200533) | Peat permafrost microbial communities from Stordalen Mire near Abisko, Sweden - III_Palsa_N2_3 | ecosystem: Environmental > Terrestrial > Soil > Palsa > Peat permafrost | place: Sweden...
TGGCGTTGGTCAACGACGGGCCGGTCACGTTGCTGCTTGAAAGCCGCTGACGCTGATGCTGACGGTTGAGCGCGTCGGCGGCGTCCCACCACCCGGGTTGGTCGATTTTCACGGTGGGATCGTGAAAATCGGCCAACCGGCGCGCTGTCGCCGCGACATCCCGCTCGCTCGTGTCCGCCGACCGACCGCTGGCGCTGAGATGGGCGTTGACATCAACGTCACGCTCGACTAGTTTGTAGACGCGTATACAAACTAGCTGTCAAGGAGGTGCTTGCGATGACCGCGGATGCCGTCATACACGTCCTTGCCCCGACGATCTTCCCGTCGATCGGCTATCGCGACCAGAACGCCGCGATCGACTTCCTCACGCGGGCGTTCGGGTTCGAGGAGCACGTGTTCTACCGCAACCCGGACGGTTCGATCGCGCACGCCGAGCTGCGCTATGGCCCGAGCATCATGTTCGTCAGCACCGCGGACCCGGGACGCGGCCACCTGTACGTTGCGGTCGAGGATGCCGACGCTCACTGCGAGCGCGCGCGCAACGCCGGCGCCACAATCGATAAGGAGCCATATGACACCGACTACGGATCACGCGACTACCGTGCCCGTGACCCCGAGGGGAACGCGTGGTTGTTCGGCACCTACCGGCCCGGCGCCGGGGACTGAGCGCCATCGGGCTCGGAGCTCGGGCTGAGCTCGCCCGCTCGCCGCGCCGGCCGCCCGCCGCGTCTGTCGCGTGTCGCGATCGTCGACGCGGCCGAGTCGATCGTCGCCGCCGGCGGGATCGACGCGCTGACGATGCGCCGGGTCGCCACCGAGCTCGACGCGAGCCCGATGGCGATCTACCGACACGTCGCCGACAAGGACGAGCTGTTAGTGCTGCTGCTCGATCGCCTCGCGTCCGAGCTGCCGCGCCCGGCGCTGCCGGCGGAGCCACGCGAGCGGGTGCTGGCCGCCTGCCGGTTGATGCGCGACGGACTCGCGCAGTACCCGTGGATCGTCGACGTGCTTGCTGGAGGCGACCTGATCGCTCCATCGATCCTGTGGTTGATCGAGCAGATCGTCGCGGGCCTGCACGCCTGCGGGCTGAGCCACGCAGCGTCCGCCGAGGGGTACCGGGCGATCTGGCAGTACACCGTCGGGAGCCTGATCGTCCAGCGTGGCATCGACGAGGTCGCCAAGCTCAACCGTCTGCCGTACGTCGTGCGGGTGCTGACCAGCGTCGACCCCGAGCAACTGCCGGTCCTCGCCGCGTTAGCTCCGCACTGGGCCGGCGCCCGCGAGCGCGATAGCTACGAGCTCGGACTCGTGCCGCTCGTCGACGGCCTGCTCGCCGAGCGCTGAGCCGCGCTCCGCCCGGCCGGGGCGGGGCCTGCGACGAGCCGCTCAGCGCACGATCGCGGCGGACGGCTCGGACACCTCGTCGCCGAGCTCGGCCTGCTCCCGAGCGCGGCGCGGCAGCAACCCGCACAGCGCCACCAGCACCGGAGCGGTGCACGCCTCGACGAGCAGCGAGCGGTCGATCGCCGCGACGAACCCATCGTCCCGGAGCACCGTGAAGAAGATCGTGCCGAACACAGCGACGCCGATCGCGCCGGCGAGCTGCTGGACCGCGTTGAGCACCCCTGAGGCGGAGCCGACCTCGTGCTCGTCGACCGCGGCGAGGATGAAATCGAACAGCGGCGAGACCAGCATGCCGAGACCGACGCCGAGCACGAGCTCGGGCGGGGCGATCGTCAGCGAGCTGGTCCCCAGCCCGTGGACGGAGATCAGATGGCGCAGCCACCACACCCCCAGGCCGAAGATCACGGCCCCGAACTGCAGCACCGGACGGCCGAAGCGCGGCGACAGCACCGCGCCCGCCAGCCCGGCACCGACCGCCGTACCGAGCGCGAACGGCGCCAGCGTGAGCCCCGCGTGGATCGCCGAGAAGTGCTCGCCGAACTGCAGGAACAGGGTGATCGACAGCAGCACTCCGCTGACCCCGGCGAAGAACGTCAGGATCGACGCGAGCCCGGCGGTGTAGGCGCGGCGGGCGAAGATGCTCGTGACGATCAGCGGATCGCGACCGTGCCGCGGAGCGTCCCGCAGCCACAGCACCAGCGCCGCGAACGCGACCACGCTGCCCGCGCCCATCAGGTAGGTCCACGCCGGCCACCCGGCCGCTCGGCCCTGGATCAGCGGGTAGACGAGCAGGCCCATGCCGAGCGCCGCCAGCAGGGCGCCGATCAGGTCCAGCCGCGGCGGCTTCGCGACCCGGGACTCCGGCATCAGCGCGACCGCGCCGATCGCGGCGATCAGCCCGAGCGGCAGGTTGACGAAGAAGATCAGGCGCCAGCCCGAACCGAACGCGTTGGCCGACACGAGCGCGCCGCCGAGGATCGGCCCAAGCACCGCCGACAGCCCGATCACCGGCCCGAACACCGCAAACGCCGACCCCAGGTCACGGTCGCCGAAGGCGGAGCGGATGACTCCCAGCCCCTGCGGGACCAGCAGCGCCGCCGCCCCGCCCTGCGCCAGCCGGCAGCCGATCAGCATCCCGGGCGAGACCGCCAGCCCGCACGCGGCCGAGGCGATCACGAAGCCGAGCGCGCCGATCGTGAACAGCCGCCGGCGACCGTAGATGTCGCCGAGCCGGCCGCCGGTGATCAGTACGACGGCGAACATCAGCGCGTAGCCGCCGATCACCCACTGCAGCGCCGACGCGGACGTGTGCAGATCGTTGCGGATCGTCGGCGCGGCGACGTTGACGATCGTCCCGTCGAGCATGTCCATGCACTCGGCGCAGAGCACCAGCGCGAGGATCAGCCAGCGCCGGGGGTGGCTGCGGGCCGCGGTTGAGGAGGTGGCGGTCATCTTTCGACTCCTGGTCGGTACGATGTTTGGAACGTTGTTCGTTAAGCGAACGGAGTTATACAATGCGTTCGTGTCCGCGTCAAGCCAACCGTCCCGGCAGCCCTCGGACGACCCGTCCCGGCAGCCCTCGGGCGTGCCGTCTCAGCGGCCGTCGGACGACGCGTCCCTGCAGGCCGCGGACGACCTGGCACAGCGGGCCCCGGCGGAACCGTCCGAGCTGTCTCCGGACGACCCGTCCGAGCTGTCTCCGGACGACCCGTCCCAGCTGTCCCCGGACGACCCGTCCCAGCTGTCCCCGGACGACCCGTCCGAGCTGTCCCCGGACGACCCGTCCGAGCTTTCCCCGGACGACCCGTCCCAGCTGTCCCCGGACGACCCGTCCGAGCTGTCCCCGGACGACCCGTCCGAGCTGTCCCCGGACGACCCGTCCGAGCTGTCCCCGGACGACCCGGCTGCGGCCGAGCCCGGTGTGATCCCCTCGCCCCCGCGCCTGCATCGCCGGCGCCGCCCGAGCCGCCGGACCGCGCTGACGCTCGATGCGATCGTCGCCGCCGCGATCGAGACGCTCGACGAGGCAGGCGTAGCCGGCCTGACGATGCGCCGCGTCGCCGACCGGCTGGGGACCGGCGCGGCGTCGCTGTACGCGCACGTCTCCGGCCGCGATGAACTGCTCGAGCTGGTGTTCGACGAGCTCGTCGGTCAGGTGCCGCTGCCCGACCCTGATCCGGATCGCTGGCGCGAGCAGCTGCGCCAGGTGCTGCTCGACCTCTACCGGATCCTCAACGCGCACGCCGACGCCGCACTGGCCGGCATGGGCCGCGTGGCCACTTCCCCCCGGGCGCTGGACGCGACCGAACGGATGGTGCTACTGATGAGCCTCGGCGGGCTGACCGAACGCGTGATCGCGTTCGGGATCGATCAGCTCGGGCTGTTCGTCTGCGCGACCGCGTTCGAGGACGGGATCCTGGAACGCAGCGGGATGAGCCCGGCCGACGAGGCGCGCTACTGGGCCGACCTGCACATGTTCCTCAACAACCTGCCGCCTGACCGGTTCCCGGCGATGGCGCGGGTCCGCCCCCACATGGTCGGCCACGGGGATCTTGAACGGTTCGAGTTCGGGCTCGACGCGATGCTCGCCGGACTCGAGGCGCTCAGCGACGCCGAGCGATCCGCTGCGCGGTAGCGGCGCGGCAGCCGCCGTCTTGCGGTGGCGGCGCGACAGCCGCCGTCTTGCGGTGGCGGCGCGACAGCCGCCGTCTTGCGGTAGCGGCGCGACAGCCGCAGTCAGGCGGTAGCGACGCTCAGCAGCCGTCGGGCCCGCAGGCCGCGCCGTCGTCGACGACCGCGGCGGCATCCTGCTCCCAGCCCTGACGCAGCAGTGCCAGCAATTGGTCGGGCGGGTTGGCGCCAGACATCGCCAGCTTGCGGTTGACGACGAACGTCGGCACCGCAGCGATCCCGAGCTGCTGGGCGATCGCCTCGTCGGCGCGGACATCGGCGGCGAACCGCGTGCCGGCCAGGACCGTGCGGGTCTCCAGCTTGGAGATGCCGACCTCGGATGCCATCCGAACGAGCGCCTCGTGGTCGGCGATCAGCTCGCCCTCGGTGAAGTAGGCGCGCATCAGCCGCTCCTTCATCGCGTCGGCGCGACCGTGGGTGGCCGCCAGATGGATGACCCGGTGCCCGTCGAACGTGAGCCCGCTGCGCGCGATGTCGAAGCGGAACTCGAGGCCCTCGGCGGCGGCGGTCTGCGTGAGCTTGAGCTGGGATGCCCGGGCCCGCTCAACCGACATCCCGTACTTCGCCGCCAGCAGCACGGCGAGGTCGCCCTCGCGCTGCGCCGGAGCATTCGGATCGAGCTCGAAGCTGCGCCAGGTCACCTGGACGACGTCTGCGTGCTCGAACTCGCCCAACGCCTGTTCGAAGCGGCGTTTTCCGATGTAACACCATGGACAGGCGATGTCTGACCAGATGTCCACTTCCATGTAAACGAGTCTAGGCCGCGACTGCTCGATCAAATATGGTTCCGGCGCAATGCTCACGCTCGCCAGCACATACACCTTCGGCGACGCTCTCCTGACCGTTCTGGAGCTCGCCCTGTTCGTCGCCTGGCTGTGCCTGCTGTTCTACGTCTTCGCCGACATCTTCCGCAGCCACGACCTGTCCGGTGGCGCCAAGGCGCTCTGGTGCCTCGGCGTCTTCATCTTCCCGATGCTCGGCTGCCTGCTCTACCTGATCCTGCGCGGCGGCGGGATCCACGAACGGGCGCTCGAAACCCAGCGCCAGAACGAGAACGCGTTTCGCGCCTACGTCCGCCAGGCCGCCGGCACGCCGGGCTCGGGGTCGCTGGACGAGCTCGAACGGCTGTCCGCGCTGCACAAGCAGGGGTCGCTGTCAGACGAGGAGTTCCAGACGGCCAAGCAACAGCTGCTGTCGAAGGCCTGAGCGGCGTCGGGCGCCCGGGCGTCGCGTCAGAGCAGCCGTTCCAGCACCTGGGCGACGCCGTCCTCGTCACACGACGCCGTCACCTCGTCGGCGGCCGCGAGCACATCGGGGTGGGCGTTGGCGACCGCCACCGAGCGGCCGGCCCAGCGCAGCATCGGCAGGTCGTTGGGCATGTCGCCGAACGCCAGCACCTGACGCGGCGTGATCCCGAGCGAGTCGCACAGGACGGCCAACGTCGAGCCCTTCGAAACGCCCCCGGCGCTGATCTCCAGCAACGTGTCGGCGGTGCTCGAGTGGGTCACCTCGACCAGCTCACCGACCGCCTCGTGGGCGATCGCGACCAGCTCGTCGGCGGTCATGCCCGGCGAGCGCAGCATCAGCTTGACCGGCGCCACGGCCAGCAGCGCCTCGACCGCGTCGACGACCGTGTCATCGGGCACTGGCCAGCGCGAGCGGTAGGCGGGCTCGTGCGCGAACGCGGTCGGACGCTCGACCGCCCAGGCGGCCCGTGGCAGGAGCGGACGCAGCCGCGCGACGACCTGGAGGGCGACCTCGCACGGGATCGGGAAATCGTGCAGCACGGTCTCTGAGCCGATGTCCCAGATCACTCCGCCGTTGGCGCAGATCGCGGTCCCGCGACCGCCGACGATCGGCGCCAGCGGCCGCATCCAGCGCGCGGGACGCGCGGTGCAGATCACGAACGGGATGCCGTTGTCGAGCACCTGCGCGATCGCCTTGATCGTGCGCGGCGAGACGGTCTCATCGGTGCGCAGCAGCGTGCCGTCGAGGTCGGTTGCGACCAGACGCGGACGCAGCTGTCGATCGCAAACCGTCCCCATTCGCACCCGCGATCCTGGCACACTGGCACGATGTCGACCGACGCTCAGATCAACCATGTGTCCGTCAACGCGCGCGATTTACACGCCTCGGTCGCGTTCTACGTCGAGCTGCTGGAGGCCGAGCTGATCGCGACCCCGAACTTCGGGCTGCCGGTCCAGTGGCTGGCGCTCGGCGAGACCCAGCTGCACCTGTTCGAGCGGACGCTCGACCCCACCAGCCACCACCACTTCGGGATCACGGTCGACGACCTCGAGCGCCCCTACCGGGTCGCCGACCGTCGCGGCGCGTTCGACTACACGGCGTTCGGCAACCACCTCGTGCTGCTCCCCGGAGACGTCGTCCAGCTCTACCTGCGCGATCCCGCCGGCAACCTGTTCGAGCTCGACCAGCCCGGCGCCGACCGTCTGCCCGACGACATGCGCGCGCAGCTCAAGCAGCTGTCCGACTTCAATCCCCAGGACGACGAGAACCTGCGCGGCCGGCTGTTCGTGCCCTCACGCGAAGCCGTCGGCTGAACGCCACTCGAGCGCACGCCGACGCCGAGCCCGCTGGTCGCGATTTGTATCGACAGGCGAGCCAAATCGCGCGCACCGTCGGCTGAACTGCCGGCGGCTCACCCGCCGGCGTGTTCCGGCGCTGGTTCCAGCTCCGCCAGCAGGTCGGCGACCGAATCGACGACCCGCGACGCGCGGTACGGGTGGCGCTCTGACTGCTCGCGCGTGGTCAGACCGGTCAGGACCAGGATCGTCTCCATGCCCGCTTCCAGGCCGGCGATCACGTCGGTGTCCATCCGGTCGCCGATCATCGCAGTGGTCTCGGAATGGGCGTCGATCGCGTTGAGCGCAGACCGCATCATCAGCGGGTTCGGTTTGCCGACGAAGTACGGCTCGACGCCGGTCGCCCGGCTGATCAGCGCCGCGACCGCGCCCGTCGCGGGCAACGGCCCGTCAGGCGCCGGCCCGGTCGCGTCGGAGTTGGTGGCGATGAACCGCGCGCCCGCCGCGATCAGGCGGATCGCGGTCGTGATCCGTTCAAAGCTGTAGGTGCGCGTCTCGCCCAACACGACGTAATCCGGAGCGCGGTCGGTGAGCGTGTACCCGGCCTCGTGCAGCGCGGTCGTCAGGCCGGCCTCGCCGATCACGAACGCCGAACCGTCGGGGCGCTGATCGTCGAGGAACCGCGCGGTCGCCAGCGCCGAGGTCCAGATCGCCCCCTCGGGCACGTCCAAACCGCTCGCGCGCAACCTCGCGGCGAGATCCCGGGGCGTGTAGATCGAGTTGTTGGTCAGGAGCAGAAACGGAATCTCCAGCTCGCGCAGACGCGCGATGAACTCGTCCGCACCTGGGACCGGACTCTCCTCCCGGACCAGCACGCCGTCCATGTCCATCAACCACGACCGGATCACCCGCTTGGTCATCTCGGCTGCAATCATCGCGCACCCGGCGACCAGCCGGCCGTCGATCGGACGTCGAGGTCAGCCCTCGCGGATCAGCGTGTCGCCGATCAGCCAGATCGTCGGCGGCCACAGACCGACGAAGATCGCCCGCCGCTCGGCGTTGGCCCGCTGCTCCTGGTCGTAGGTCTTCGCCTGGATCCACAGACCGATGCAGAGCGCGACCGAGCTCATCGACGCGGTCTGGAGCATCCACGGTCGAACGCCCACCCGGTGCAGCGCCTTGGTCAGCATCCGCTCGAGCTTACACCGCGTGGTGTTTTGCACCACGTAGTGTGAGGTATCCACAGAGTCATGCCCCGCCGACCGTCGTTCGCAGATCGCTGGTTGACCGCTGCCACCTGGCCGGTGGGCGTCAGCCTGACCGCCTGGGACTACATGTGGCGCACGACCGTGATGCATCGCAGCGAGTCGACCGAGTCCGACGCGACAGCGCACCTCCCGGCCCCGTACCCGGCGGAGGTCGACGCCACCGAGGTCCAGTCCGTCGCTGACGGCGTCGGCCCGTTGTTTCATCGTCGCTACCGCGCCCGGATCAAAGACGCGGCGGTCGGCCCCGAGGAGCTGATCAAAATGCTCAAACGCGACCTGAACGCGGCGGCGCCGACGACGTTCGCGCGCTTTCAGCGCGTGCTGGGTGACGGCGAGCTGCTCGACACCGGCGACGAGTTCGTCGTCCGGATGCCCGGCCCCTGGGACGGCCCGGTGCGCGTGATCGCGCAGACGGCCCTCAGCTTCCGGCTGGCGACCCTCGACGGCCACCTCGAGGCGGGTCAGATCGAGTTTCGGGCAACGGCCGGCGAACCCGGGCACGGCAACGACACGCTGCGGTTTGAGATCGAATCCTGGGCACGCAGCGGAGACCGCTTTTCGAACCTCCTCTACCACCGGCTCGGGATCGCCAAGGAGGTCCAGCTGCACATGTGGATCTCGTTCCTGGAAGGTGTGGCGAAGCTGGCGGGCGGCGCGATCGACGGCGACGGGATCGAGATCGACACCTGCCGCATCGATGCGGTCGGATCGGCCTGACGTGGGGTCGGCGCCGTCACCCTTGCGGGATCCCGACGCGCTCACGCCGTCGATCCGCGACCGGCTGCAACGGCTGCGCACGACGCCGGTCAACTACGACCCGGGCGCCCTGGACCTGCAGCACCCACCCGCGGGCTGGAACGTCGACGACCGCTGCCAGCCACTCGCATCCGAGCCACCCGGCGACCCGGTCGCCGGCGGCAGCTGGGAGACCGCCAAGCGGCTGATCTCCGGCTACGAGTTCGCCGACCCGTCGCTCGTGCGCGCCCACTACGACCGCGCCGCTCCGCTCGAGGGCCGCGAAATGGTGCTCGAGCTCCGCGCGCTCGGGCTCGTGAGGATCCACGTCGGCGTTCGCGTGGTCGAGGTCTACGACGAGGTCCGGGAGCTCGACGGCCGCCGCGCACGCGTGTTCGGCTGGGCCTACCGGACGCTGAAAGGACACGTCGAGGAGGGCCAGATGGACTGGATGGTGTGGAAATGGCAGGACACCGGCGCCGTCGAGTTCCGCGTCCGCGCGGTCTCACGAACCGCCCCGATCCCCAACCCCGTGATCCGGATCGGCTTCCTGCTGCTGCGCGGCCACGAACGCCGGGTATTCCTCGACAGCACCGATCGCCGGATGCGCGAGTTGACCGCGGTGGCGCTTGAAACCGATGGTTCATCCAACGCCGTGCGCGACGCCAGCTCCGAGCTCACGGCCCGCCGCAGCGAACGCTCGGACCCCGCGCACGACCGACTGGCACGGCGCGCCGACGATCAGCCGTAGGAGATGAACTCCAGCAGCGAGCCGTCGGGATCACGAAAGTAGACGCTGGTTCCGAGCCCGCGGGCGCCGTTGCGCGCCACCGGGCCCTGCTCGACGGCAACCCCGTGGCGCTGGCAATGCTCGACCGCCTGCTCGGGCGTTCCCTCCCAGACGAAGCACAGGTCGCTGTTTCCCGGCATCACCGGAACCCGCGCGACTGGGCCCGGCGACACGCCCGGACCGTGGACGTTGAGCTGCACGGTGCCGAACCGGTAGGACCAACTGCCGTGCCCGCGATCGATCAGCTCGGCGCCGACCACATCGCGGTAGAAGGCGTTCGAGCGCTCCCAGTCGCTGACGTGGATCACGCAGTGGTCAAATGAGACGCGCAGCGACGACACCCCCGCTCACGGATATCCGGCGTGCGGCACGTCAACCTGCACCGTCAGCACCTGACCGGTCCCATCACCGCGACGCAGCCCGGCGCCGCCATGCCATTCGCGCGCGACCACATACAGCGTCCGGCCGTCGTCGCCGCCCAGCATGCAGGCGAAGCAGCCGCGATCGAACTCGATCGTGTCGAGCACCTCACCGCCTTCCCTGACCCGCACGCAGCGTCGGTGGGGCACGTCCGCGTACCAGACCGCGCCGGAGGCGTCCAGGCAGATCCCGTCGGGCGCGCCAGCGCCGAGCTCGGCCCACACGCGCCGGTCAGACAGCTCGCCGTCGGTGCCGATCGCGAACGCGCTCAGGCGGCGGCCGTAGGACTCGGCGACGATCAGCGTCGAGCCGTCCTCGGTGATCGCCATCCCGTTGCCGAACTCGATCCCGTCGGCGACCAGCCGCGCGGACGAGCCATCGGCCGCGATCAGCGCCACATATCCGGGCGCCGGTGCCTCGCCGGCGCTCAGGTCGAAGCCGCCGCCGTCGACGTACACGTGGCCGTCCGGGTGTACGACGATCTCGTTGTTCGGCGGCGACGCCGCCAGCCGGTCCAGCGCGCAGAACGTCTCATGCGTCCCGTCACCACCGACGGCCAGCACCGCCTGGTCGGCCGCCGACACGGCGAGCAGCCGGCCGTCGGGCGCGGGCAGCCAGTCGACGCAGAACGGGAACGAGCGGATCCGCGCCACGACCTCGCTGCCCGCGCCGCCGACCCGCAGGAGCTCGTGTGCCCCCCAGTCACAGACCCACAGCGCGCCGTCGTGCCAGCGCGGCGATTCGCCGAACGCCAAGCCCTCCAGCAGCACGCTCCGAGTCGTCATCCGCGGGCACGCTATCTGAAAGGACCGTGAAGGGACCGCCGCGCCGCCACGGCAGCGCACAGGGGGTAAGGGGTGCCCCCTCAGCGACTAAGGCGCGGGTCGCATGAACTCGCACCGTTCTCCCGATGCCGCCCCGCCGGTCTTAGACCAGAGTGAATACCACGAGTTGCCAGAGAAACTGATCAGCCAGGAGGCAGTCAGATGACGAACGATACGACCACCAAGACCCACGCCACGATGGTCTCGAAGATCCGCCGCGCGCTGCGCGACATGCAGCGTGGGCAGGACGCGATCTTCACCTACGACCGCGAGTTTCGCGCGTAGCACCCACGCGAGACAGCGCTCAGGCCCCGCCCGACTTCCCTCCTCCACCGTCAGGGCGCGCCTGGGCGCTGTACTCGTCGTTGGGCAGCATGTTGGTCGCCATCGCCATGCGGTTGGTGAGGTTGTACATGGCGGCGATCTCGGCCACGTCCCACGCCTCGTGCGGCGACAGGCCGACGTTGAGCAGTGACTGGAGGTCGTCGCGGCCCACCGTTCGGGGCGCGACTGTGAGCTTGTCCGCGTACGCGCAGATCGCGGCGCGGCGCTCGTCAAGACCGGCACGGCGCCAGTCATACGAGATTCGCTCACCGAGCACCGGGTCGCCGAGCTCATCGCGCAGTGCCGCGCCGTGGGCGACGAGGCAGTACAGGCAGCCGTTGGCGCTGGACACGACGACCGCGATCATCTCCCGATCGGCCGCGCTGAGGCCGTCGGTCGGCTCATGCAGTTGCCGGTAGTGCGCGAACCACGCGCTCAGCCGCTCCGGCCGGAACGCGTACACCCGGAACACGTTGGGGACGAACCCGAGCCGTTCGCGCGCCTTGGCGAACAGCCCGCGCAGCCCCTCGGGCAGCTCGTGCTCAGCCGGGACCGGGAACCATGACCCGGTTTCTGCGTCCTGTTCGCTCAACAGCTGCTCAGTCACTTCTTCGGCTTCGTGTGCTTGTTGCCCGGCTTGCCGCCGGCGGCCGGGGTCTCGGTCCCTTTCAGCGTGATCTGGGTGATCTGAGTCAGCAGATCGTACGTGCCCGCGAACGTGTACTTGCACGTCTCCAGCCGGTGCACCAGCGACCCCTTGGTGCACGTGCCCGTACCGGTGATCGTCCCGATCCCGTCGACGTGCGGCACGCCGAGCGTGAACGACTCGGTCGCCTGCAGCCGGCCGTCGGCGTAATCCGTGATCGCGGTGTCGGTGCCGCTGGCCGGGAACGTGTCGCCGGTCAGGACCGAATCGCGGATCACGGTGCCGAGCCCGTCGGGCGAGCTCTTGACCTTGTAGACGTCCTCGTACTTGTTGCCGTTGGTCGAGAGCCGCGTCCCGGACTCGACCTCCGTGAAGCTCTTGGTCGTGGGCGCCGCCGACGCGGCGGCGACGGGGAGCGCCAGCGCCGCCGCGAGCCCGACCGTTGACATCGACACCACGAATGTCCTGCGCATCGCGACCTCCCTGGGAGTTTGCACAGCGACGTCCTACCCTAGGCGGCGGTCGCGGAAGCGCGCTGACGCGCACGCTCGCCGGCCGCGGGCGCGCGCCATAGGATCGGCGCGATGGCGATCCTCCTGGCGCTGCTGTCGGCGCTCGCGTACGGGATATCGGACTTCGGCGCCGGCGTCGCGAGCCGCCGCTCGGATGCCGGGGTCGTGTCGAACGTCGTGCTGGCGGTCGGCGTGGTCTGCGCGGCGATCGCGACCGCGATCGTTCCGGGCGTCGGCGCACGCGCCGGAGCGCTGCTGTGGGGCGCCGCCAGCGGTCTGGGCGGTGGTGCCGGCACGCTCGCGCTGTATCGGGGGCTCGCCGTCGGCCGGATGACGATCGTGGCCACCCTGTCGGCGGTCGTCGCCGCCGTCGTCCCGGCGATCGTCGGGTTGGCGACCGGCGACTCGCTGCGCGGCGCGACGCTGGCGGGCATCGTGATCGCGATTCCGGCGATCGCGCTGGTCTCCTGGCACGCGGACCCGACCGAGCGCGGCGAGGCCCGCGCCAGCGTCGCGCTGGGGCTGCTGGCGGGCCTCGCGTTCGCGCTGCTGTTCATCGGGCTCGACCGCGCCGGCACCCACTCAGGCGCGTGGCCGCTGGTCACCAGCGAGCTGGTCGGGCTCGTGGTGCTGGTCCCGTTCGGCGTCCGCGCCTACGCGCGGGTCGGCCTGCCGCCGAGCCGCGACCTCGGCCTGATCGTCGGAGTCGGCGTAACCGGCGGCATCGCCGGGCTGCTGTTCCTAGCGGCTACCGGACACGGACAACTGGCGATCGTCGCGGTCGTCACGTCGCTGTATCCGGCGTTCACGGTGCTGCTGGCACGCATCTTCCTGGCCGAGCACTGGAGCCGCCCGCAGGCGATCGGGCTGGCGGTCGCCGCGGCCGCGATCGTGCTCGTCAGCGTCGGCTGATCGTGATCGCCGACGCGCCCGGCCCGATCAGGCTGGCGATACGCCAAGGCGCGTCGTTCAGGGCCGGCGGCCGGTGACCGCGAGCGCGATTCCGAGCCCGACCATGCTGACGCCGCCGGCAGCGCTCAGCCGCGACAGCCGGCGCGGCGAGCGACCGAGCCATCGGCGCGCGCTCCCGGACGCGATCGCCCAGCTCGAGTCCGACAGTAGTGCGACGAGCACGACGATCAGGCCCAACGACAGCAGCTGCAGGTCCGCATGACCCTGCGCGCGATCGATGAAGTCGGGCACGACCGCGGTGAAGATGATCAGCCCTTTCGGATTGGTGAAGCCGACCGTCATGCCCTCGCGCACGATCGTCACGAGGCGGCGCGGCGCGGCGGCGTCGGCTGCCGACTCCAGGTCGATCGACAACCGCCCGCGGTCGCGGATCGTGCGGATCCCGAGGAGCACGAGGTAGGCGGCGCCGATCAGCTTCAGCGTCGTGTAGATCGCGTCCGAGCGCGCCAGCACGGCGCCGAGCCCGACGACGACCAGCCCGAGCTGAGCCGCGAGTCCGGCGGTGTTGCCGGCGACCGTCGCCAGCGCCGCACGGCGGCCGAGCGCCACCCCGCGGCTGACCGTGAACAGGACGCTCGGCCCCGGGATCAGGATCAACACGTAGACGGTCAGCAGGAACGCCGCCAGATGGCTGGTCGCGATCATCGGCCGCAAGTATCGCAACCGCCCCGACGACGGGCGCGTTCCCGTTGCCCGATCCGCGGTCAGGCACCGAGCCCGTGCTCGAGCGCGCCCTTGACGCCGGCGTCGACCGCGTTGAGGCGAAACAGCGTCAGCGCCTCGACCGACTGAAACCGTCCGCCCGGGACCGACGACGGCCCGTGGTGCCCGAGCACGCAATGCAGCAGCGCCAGCAGCCGCGGCTCGTCGAGCACGCCGGTGGCGCTTTCAGTCAGCATCCGCGCGCCGATCGCCATGTGTCCCAGCAGCCGGCCCTCGTCGGTCACGCCGATCTCGGCACCGTAGGTGAACTCGCGCGTGCGGCCGATGTCGTGCACGAGCGCCGCGCAGATCAGCAGGTCAGAGTTGACGCCGGGATGCAGCTGGCACGTCTCGTGCGCGAGCGTCGCGACCGCGACCGTGTGCTCGAGCAGGCCGCCGAGGTAGGAGTGGTGCGACCCGCGCGTGCACGGCGCCCGCCGCCACTGCACGCGAAGCTCGTCGTCGGCCAGCATCGCGTGCAGGAGCTGCTGGTAGCCGGCGTCGTAGACCTCGCCCGAGAGGTGCTCCAGGAACCCGTCGAGCTCGTCGAGGTCGCGATAGGCGGTCGGCAGGAAGTGGGCGGGATCGACGTCTTCAGCGCGGGCGATCTCGATCACCTCGAGCACCAGCTCGTCCCGGAACCGCTCCACCCGGCCGCGTACCCGGACGACATCGCCGCGCTCGAACCGGCCCGCCAGTGCGTCGGCGTTCTGGAAAGCGCGGGCGGGCAACGTGCCGGTCCGGTCACGGAACTCGAGCGCCAGGTACGGCGACCCGTTGCGGGTCATCAGCCGGTCCTTGCGCGTGCAGGCGAACACGCCGACGACGTCCTGGCCGGCGCGCAGCGCCGACACCGCCAACGTCGTCGGGTCGCCGGTTGGGCCGTCAGAAGTCATAAAGTCATGATGTACGGTGAAGCGGATGCAGCCACTCCAATGGGACCACCGTCCCGACGGCCTGCGAAACCCGGCGTTGGTCTGCGCGTTCAAAGGCTGGAACGACGCCGCCGATGCGGCATCGAGCGCAATCGAGTTCGTCGGAGCGTCGCTGCATGCCAAGCGCTTCGCGGTGATCGACCCCGAGGAGTTCTACGACTTCCAGGCCACGCGCCCGCGCACCAAGCTGTCCGATGGTCAGACGCGGGAGATCGTCTGGCCGGCCGTCGAGCTGTTCGAGGCGCGCGTTCCCAAGGCCGACCGCGACCTGATCCTGATGGCCGGATCCGAGCCCTCGTTCCGCTGGCGGACGTTCTGCGAGATCGTCGTCGAACTGGCCGAGGTGCTCGGAACGCAGCTGTTCGTGACGCTCGGCGCGCTGCTGGCCGACGTCCCGCACACGCGGCCGGTGTCGGTCACGGGCCTGAGCTCGGACAAGGCGCTCGTGTCGCGGCTGGGGCTGGCGCCGTCGTCATACGAGGGCCCGACCGGAATCGTCGGGATCCTGCATGCCGCCTGTCAGCAGGCCGGCCTGCCGTCGGCGAGCCTCTGGGCCGCGGTCCCGCACTACATCGCGGCGACCCCGAACCCGAAGGCGTCGCTGGCGCTCGTGCGCAAGCTCGAAGGGCTGGTCGGGGTCGTGATCGACGCCTCCGACCTGGAGGCGGCGGCGTCGGACTATGAGCGACAGGTCAACGTCGCGGTCCAATCCGATCCCGATGTCCAGGCGTTCGTCGAGCGCCTCGAGCAGGCCGCCGGCGAGGACTCCGGCGACGAGCTGACGTCGCTCCCGTCGGGCGAGACGATCGAGTCCGAGCTGCAGAACTTCCTGCGTCAGCGCGGCTCCGACGGCCCCGGGCCGGTCTGAGCTTCGCTGAGGGGCTCACACCGGGCCGGTCTGAGCTTCGCTGAGGGGCTCACTCCCCCGGTAGCGGCAACCGCGTCCCGGTGACCACCGATCCGGCCTGCTTGACCCTCCGGAAGACGGGCGCCACCTCGGCGCGCTCGACCCCTTCGAGGCGGCCCAGTTTCTCGGTCACGTACCGGTAGAGGGCGTTGGTGTCACGCGTCATCACCGATGCCATCAGGTTCGCGGGCCCGCTGACGGCCGCCACGTAGGCGGTCTCGGAAAGATCGGCGACTCGCCGGCCGACCTCGTCCAGCTGGGCCGGCGCGACCGTCATCCAGATCGACGCGAAGGTCGTGAACCCCAGCGCCTCGATCGCCAGGTCGACGTCGACGTAGGCGGCCCCGGTCGACAGCAGCGCTTCGACGCGCCGCCGGACCCGCCCGGCGGACGAACCGATCGCGTCAGCCAGCGCGGCGTATCCGGCGCGCCCGTCGGCGGCGAGCGCTGCCATCAGCTTGGCGTCCTGCGGTCCCGGCGGCTCGACGTCGGCACCGGCCGCGACCGACGGCAGCTGCCGTGCCCGCTCGAGTGCCGCGTACTGGTCGGCGGTCAGCGGGTCCTCGAACCCCTGCCACTCGCGCTCGGCGCGGCCACCCGCGAACTGGGCCAGGGTCGCGTGTGACACCAGACTCGTGACCAACTCGGTCTCGGGCAGCCGGTCGAGCAGCAGCGCGTCGCGTTGCCCGACCGTTCGCGGTCGGCAGACGCACGTGACTTCCGAGCCACCCGAGAAGATCGAGACCCAGCCGACGTCCGACCGCCGCGCCAGCGCCTGCGCCAGCTTGTTCGCGCCGCCCGGCACGACCTGCATCCGCACGATCCAGTACTGCCCGCCGGCCGGTGCCGACAACACCACGACGCGCACGATCCCCGCTTCGCGCAGCCGCCGGTAGCGGCGGGCGATCGTCTGCTCGGAGGTCCCCAGGAGGTCGGCCAGAACGCGGAACGAGGCGCGCCCGTCGTACTGGAGAGCATGCAGCAGCTGCCGATCGAGACGGTCGAGTTTGAGTGTTTCAGACGCGGCTTCTGCCATCGATGGAAGAAAGCGTCGCACATCTGCGAATCGTTGGACAGGCTGACCGAACCCGCCCACACTCGCCCGATGCGTAAATGGCTTCCACTCATCACGGTGTCGCTCGGCACCTTCATGCTCCTGATCGACGTCACGATCGTGAACGTCGCGCTGCCCGACATGGCCACCGATCTGCACTCGTCGTTCTCGAGCCTGCAGTGGGTCATCGATATCTACGCGCTGGCGCTGGCGGCGCTGCTGCTGGGGATCGGAGCGTTCTCGGACAGGGTCGGCCGCCGGCCGGTCTACATCGCCGGCCTGGTCGTGTTCGCACTGTCGTCGTTGTCGTGCGGGCTGGCTCCGAGCACGACGGTCTTGATCGTCTCACGGGGGGTCCAGGGGATCGGCGCCGCGGCGATGTTCTCGACCACGATCGCCCTGCTCAGCACGTCTTATCAGGGCCGCGACCGCGGAACCGCGTTCGGCGTCTGGGGCGCGATCAACGGGGCCGCCGCGGCTGCCGGGCCGATCCTCGGCGGGCTGCTGACCGAGGGCCTCTCGTGGCGCTGGATCTTCTTCGTCAACCTGCCGATCTCGGTGGTCGCCATCGCGCTGGCGGTGTACGCACTGTCCCGCGACGAGCCGCGGCGCGCCGGCCACATCGACCTTCCCGGGATGCTCGCGTTCACCGCCTCGGCCGGAGCCGTCACCTACGGGCTGACGCGCGCCTCGGATGCCGGTTGGGGCTCGGCGCAGACGATCGGGCTGCTGATCGCCGGCGCCGTCGCGCTCGCCGCGTTCGTGGCGATCGAGGCGCGCACCGAACAGCCGCTGCTGGACCTCGCGCTGCTGCGCCGAGCCGCCTTCAGCGCCGTGCTGGTTGCCGCGTTCGTGTTCTCGCTGGCCGCGTTCGCGTACCTGACCTACACATCGCTGTGGCTGCAGTCGGTCCGCGGGATGAGCCCGATCGCCGCGGGCGCCACATTCCTGCCGCTCAGCCTGGCGTCCCTGACCGTCTCGCTGAGCGTCGGGCGCTTCCTGCACTCGCCGGGCGCGCGGCGGTGGGCGATCGCCGGCGGCATGGCGCTGATCGGGATCGGCGCGCTGCTGCAGGCCCATCTCGGTGCCGGCTCGGACTGGAGGAGCGTGTTCATCGGGCTGCTGGTGACCGGCATCGGCGTCGGCCTGGTCGCACCGACGCTTGCGTCCGCGGCGCTGGCCGCGGTGCCGCCGCAGCTCGGCGGCATGGCATCGGGCGCGCTGAACACGATGCGCCAGCTGGGATACGCGCTCGGGATCGCCGGACTCGGCGTGGTCCTCCAGAGCCGGATCGGCCACACGCTATCGGGCACCCCCGGTGTCCAGGACTCAGGACGTCTGGCCAAGGCGGTCGCCGGCGGGCAGAGCCGGCAGCTGCTTCACGCGGTGCCGCGGGCGGCGCGCCGGCCGCTCGATCTTGCGATCCACGCGGCATTCGCGTCCGGACTGAACGACGCGCTCGTGATTGCCGGGATCGCCGGCCTGGCGGGCGCCGCCGTCGTCGCGGTGGCGCTGCGCTCGGCGGCGGCCGAGCAGGCGCCGGCCGGCGTCGCGGTGGCGCTGCGCTCGGCGGCGGCCGAGCAGGCGCCGGCCGGCGTCGAGGCTCAGCGCTCGGCCGCCGGGCAGACGAGCCGGTAGTCGCAGATCGCGCAGGCGGCGAACGAGGGGGTCGGCTCAAAGCCCTGCGAGCGGATCCCCTCGGCCACCTCGGTGGCCACGTCGCGGACCCACTCGCCCCGTTCGGCGTCGTCGGGCAGGGCGACCTTCTGGTCGTCGAGCAGGTAGTAGTAGGCCTGCCGTGAGGCGTCCAGCCGCCACGACTCGCGGGCGCCGACCGCATACAGCGACAGCTGCACGTCGTCGGCCAGCTGCGCGGCGTCCTTCGGCCGGCCGGTCTTGTAGTCGATCAGCTCGTACTTGCCGTCCGGCAGCCGGTCGACCCGGTCCACGCGGCCGCGCAGCGTGTGGCGCCCGAGCTTGAACTGAAACTGGCGCTCGAACCAGACCGGCGTCGCGGGCTGCGACGCCGCCCGCTCGTGGTAGCGCGTCAGCGCCGCCGTCGCCTTGTCGCGCAGCTGGCGCTCCTGCTCTGAGCCGCCGAACCCACCCCGCCGCCAGCCGGCGTCCAGCAGCTCCAGCAGCTCCGGCAAGGGGCGGCCGGGTCCGTCGCCGTCGTTGGCGTGGTAGCGCTCGAGCACCTGGTGGACGAGGATCCCGAACCGCTGGTTGAGGGTCGGCTCCTGCGGGATCCGGAACACGCGGGCGAACTTGTACTTCAGCGGACAGGTCCGGTAGGTGTCGATGTCTGACGCCGACAGCACCACCCCCTCTCCGCGCAACGGCAGAAACGGCTCGAGCGTCGGCTCGTCACGCGCGGCGACCGCGGCGGCGCGGGCGCGGACGTCGCGCTCGGAGTCCAGCAGGTACTCGTCCAACGACGAGGTCTGGAAGATCTCGCGCTGCTCGGCCGTGACCGCTTGCAGGATCCGCGAGTTGACGTCGAGCAGCGACTCGGCGACGCTCTGCCCGTCCGGCCGTCCCATCAGCGCCGCCAGCTTCAGCAGCTCCAGATAGCGCACGACCGCGTGCGAGACGTCCAGGTCGGTGTCGAACCGCAGCTCGGCAAGCCGCCCGCCGGCCCGCGCGGTGCCGATCATCAGCTCGTCGCGCAGCAGCCGGTAGGTGGACGCGAGCGCTTCGGCCGGCCCGAACAGCTCCTCCTGCTTGTCGATCCACGCGGCGTGGACCGCTTGCCGGGCCCGCTCCAGGGCCGGCATCGGCGCGAGCTCTGCGCCGCGATCGTCGGCACGCGGGTAGGCGAGCACGAGCCGGCGGCGGGCCCGGCTGGCCGCGACGTACAGCTCGACGCCGAGCATCGCCGCGCGACGGGCCTCATCGGCGGCCGGCAGCGGCTCGGCCAGCAGCGCCTCCGGAATCGGCTCAGGCGCCGGCGCCCGGGTCCCGGCGTGTAATCCGAGCAGGTAGACGTGCTCGGCCTCGAGGCCGCCGGCCGCCGCGCGCGTCAGCACCTGCACGCCGTCCGCGGTTCCGAGCTGGGGCTCCTCCTGCTCACGCAGGCCGAAGTCGGCGACGGCCGCGATCGAGGTCGCGAACTCCCGCGCGGTCGCCTGCGGCAGTCGGGTCACGTGCGCGCCCGCCAACTCCCCGAACCGCGCCAGCGCCCGCAGCCGGGTGACGACGTCTGGCTGGGCGGCAAACAGCTGTTGGCGGCGCAGCCCGAGCCGCTCGATCAACCGGTGGACATAGAGGTCGGGACGGCTGGAGTCCAACGACGAGAGGCTGCCGCGGTAGAGCTTGAGAAACAGGTGGATCCGGTCACGGGCCTCGGGCGGCACCTGGGGGGACTCGAGCGCTGCGGCCATCGCCGAGACCATGTCGAGCTTGCGCCGGCGCGCGATCTGCGTGCAGCGAGCGATGTCGACCGAGCGCAGCTCGACCGGGGGCCGAGCCAGCGCACGGACGACCGCGGCCGCGTCGGTCGGATCGGCCAGCAGCCGCAGCCACGCCAGCACGTCGCGAATCTCGGCCCGCTGGAAGAACGCCGCCTCGCCGACCAGCCGGTAGGGGATCGCACGTTCCTCGAGCGCCGCGGCGAGCGCCTGACCTTCGTAGTTGATCTCCGACACGATCACGGCGATCTGGCCGGGGTCCGTTGTCTCACGGCCGATCAGTCGCTCGATGTCGACCGCGACCGACTGCGCCTGCGCGCGCTCGTTGGCGCAGCGCCAGACTTCGACCACGCCCGGCCGGTCCGGCACCGACGACCCGTCCCGGTCGCCGCTCGCCAGCGCGCGGGCAGCCCGCCAGACCGGCTGCGGGCACCGCAGGCTGGCACCGAGCGCGATCACCGGCGCGTCCGGCGTCGCGAAGCTCTCGAGCCGCTGCGCCCCGGCGCCGCGGTAGCGCAGCAACGCCGCGTCCGCGTCGCCGGCGACGGTGACGCTCGGCACGCACAGCTCCCGCACCAGCGAGGCCGCGGCCAGGTTGAGCTCTTGGGCGTCGTCGATCAGCAGTTGGTCGAAGCTCGTGTGGCCGACGGCGGCGCCGCCGCGTGCCCGGGTCAGCGACAGGGCATCGATCACGAGGTCGCCCTCGTCCCGCGCCCCGACCTGCGCCAGCATCCGCTCGTGGCTGGCATAGATCTGGGCGAACTCCAGCTCGAGCGCCGCCTCGGGATCACCCTCGCGCTCGCGGCGCTGCGCCCAGGCGAGGTACTGCTCGGCATCGACGAGCTCGCCCTTGAGCCGGTCGATCCGCCGCACGAAGCCCCCCAGCAGCAGCGTCGGACGCCCGCCGAAGTCATGATGGCGAACCGACAGCTCATCGACGCGCTCGGCCAGCATCGCCAACCGGTCGCCGGCGCTGAGCGGCTCCACCTGCCAGACGGGCGCGACGGCGGTTCGCCGCAGCTCGAGCGCCGCCAGTCCGGCCGGAGTCAGCACGTTGATCGTCTCGAAGCCCGCCGTCAGGCTCGTCTCCAACCGAGCCGCAAGCAACCGCGCGCGGTTCGCGGTCGGGACCAGGATCGCGATCCGTTCGGGCGCGACCCCGTCGTCGACCAGCCACCGGAACCGAGCCTCGAGTGTCCGGGTCTTACCCGCGCCGGCCACGCCGCGCACGAGCAACAGCGGCTCTGAGTGGGTGGCCGCGGCGCGCTGCGATCCGGTCAGCTCGTCGAGGCTCGCCGGGAGGTCGAGCAGGTGCCAGTGCCCGGCGGCCATCTGGTCATCGGGCAGCCCGAGGTGCGCGGCGAAAGCGCGGCGTGGGGACTCCTCGCTCACCGTCTGACAGCATAGGTAGCCGATGACCGCCACACACACAGCCCTGGGGGTCGACTGGCTGGCCGTCTGCCGGCGAGCCGTGGAGGGGCTGGAGCGCGTGCTGGCCGAGTCGCCGACGACCGCCGAACGGGTCCGGGAGACGGGCACCCGCGGCAGCGGCGGCGACCGCACGCTGCTGCTCGACGCCGCCGCCGAAGACGTCGTGTTTGCGGAGCTGGCCGAGCTCGCCGAGCAGGGTTACCGGTTCCGCGCGGTGTCCGAGGAGCGCGGTGAGGTCGACTTCGGATCCGATCACGTGCGGGTGATCATCGACCCGATCGACGGCTCGCTGAACGCCAAGCGCTCGACCCCGCACTACGCGCTCTCGATCGCAGTCGCCGACGGGCCGACGATGGCCGACGTCGCCTTCGGGTTCGTGCATGACTTCGGAGCAAATGAGCAGTTCTGGGCGTGGCGGGGACAGGGCGCCTGGCTCGTCAGCCGATCCGGACCGCCCGGCGCTCAGCGCCTCGATCCGACGATCGGGGAGCGGCGCAACCGCGTCGGCAAGCTCGAGCTGGTCGGGATCGAGGCGTCGGACCCGCGCTGGATCGCCGAGGCGATCGACGGGCTCGTCGAGACCTCACACCGACTCAGGGCGCTGGGCGCGATTGCGATCACGCTGTGCGAAGTCGCGGCGGCGCGGCTGGACGGAATGGTGACGCTGATCCGCGCCCGCGGCGTCGACGGCGCCGCCGGGCAGCTGATCGTCCGTGAGGCCGGCGGCGTCGTCAGCTTCCCCGACTGCGAAGAACCACTCGGCGCGCCGCTTGACGCGAACCCCGTCTCGTATCTCGTCGCGGCGCGGACCGAGCGGGGGCTGCACGAGCTGGAAGGGGTCGTGAGCTCGTGAAGGGCTTCGGCAGCGTCACGACCGCGCTGACGCGGACCGTCGCGCCCGCGGCACCGACCGGCTCCGCGGCCACCGATGGCACGCTGGTCGCCGCCAAGCGCGGCGCGACGCCGCTGATCGACTGGATGATCGCCGAGAAGATCGCCGCCTACATCGCCGGCGAGGGCGACGCGCCGGCGCTGAACGTCGAGCTGGCGCCGCTTGCGACCGACGCGGGTCGCCGCGTGGTGCAGTACACGCGGCTGACGCCCGTCCGTCAGCTGCCACCGCCGGAGGGGATCGGGCGGCGCGAGTGGATCTCGGCCAACCTCGGCTCGATGCGTCGGATGCTCGACCCGGTGCTCGACCGCGCCGGCGAGAAGCTCGGCACCCTGAAGGGGCCGCGGTCCCTTGGCGTCAGCGTCGTCTCGACGATCGAGATCGGCGTCGTCGTCGGCTTCCTCGCCCAGCGGGTGCTCGGCCAGTACGAGCTGGTGCTGCTGGACGAGACCTCCGACGACGCCCCGCCGCGGCTGCTGTTCGTGCTGCCGAACCTCGCCGCCGCGGTCAAGGCGCTCGGCGCCCCGGAGGACGAGTTCCTCACCTGGGTGACGCTGCACGAGGTCACGCACGCCGTCCAGTTCGCCGGCGTACCGTGGCTGCAGCCCCACATGGCCGGGCTCGTCTCGGAGCTGCTGCACTCGATGGAGCTCCGGATCGACGGGCCGCGACGGCTGCGGATGCCGAGTGCCGCCGAGCTGCGGCGGATCGCCGGAGCGGTCCGGCGGGGCGACATCGTCGGGATCTTCGCCTCCGAAGGGGAACGCGCGACGATCGACCGCGTGCAGGCGACGATGGCCGTGATCGAGGGCCACGCCGAGCACGTGATGGACGCGGTCGCGCCCGAGCTGCTGCCGTCGCTGCCGAAGCTGCGCGCGGCGCTCGATCGCCGCCGCCACTCTCAGTCCGGACGCGCGCGACTGCTGGCCAAGCTGCTCGGTCTGGAGATGAAGATGCGCCAGTACGAGCAGGGCAAGGTCTTCTGCGACGAGATCGTCCGCCGGGCCGGCACCGACGCGCTCGTCGCCGTGTTCTCCGCGCCCGAGGCGCTGCCGACGATCGACGAGCTGACCGATCCGGTCGCGTGGCTGCTGCGGATGGGGCTGCCGGTGCTCGACGGCGAAGCGCCCGCGCTACCCGCCGGCGACTGATCGCCGCCGGCCCGGGTTCCGAGCCGCAGCCGGACCGCCGCCAGGCCCCCTCGGTCGCGCGCCGTCGCGCGCCGTCGCGCGCCCGGGCGCGGTGGCGCGCCCGACCGTGTCGATCTCGTGCCGGAGGTCGGTACCCGATCGACAAGGTTCGTTCAGCGCAAAACGGCAGACGAACGCACGTTCCCGGAAACCGCGATCCGAACTGGTGTTCTCAAAACTGTAACCGGGGACCGGTCACGGGTTACAAACATGTGTTCGATGCCCGGCGACAAACGAGCTAAGCTGTCAAGTACTACCGAAAGAGATCAGGAGCCCATGGCTACAGACACGAAACCCAGCGGCGGGAGCACCGCCCCGAAGGCGACCGAGACCGCGGCGAGCAGCAACTCGAGCGGGCCGGCGTCGCCCGCCCCCACGACGACCACGCCCCGGTCACGCGGCGCTCGCGCGAGCGCTCCGAGCCCGCGCTCGGCCGCATCGATCCGGGGCCAGAAGGCAGCAGCGACGCGCAAGCGCAACGCCGCCGTGAAGGCCGTGCAGGAGACGCGGACGTCCGCCCGCGCCACCGCCACCACCGCCAAGAACAACGCCAAGGCGACCCGCGCGACCGCGCGCCGGACCGCCACCGACGCCGACCACGCCGCCGAAGCGACCGTAGCGGCCGTCGAGGCCGAGGCCAAGGTTCGCGTCAACCAGCTGCAGCAACTGGCCGAGAAGCTCCTGCTCGTGCAGGTCGGCGCCGGCTTAATCGTCCGCGACAACGTCGTCTCGACCGTCAAGGGGATCCGTGAGACCGTCACCGACCCGTCGGCGGTCCAGCGCCGGTTGGACCGGTACGAGAAGCGCGGCGCCCGGGCCCGCAACCGCTTCGAGCGCCAGGTTCGCAGCACTCGCAAGCGCTTCGAGCAGGACCTCCGCCAGCAGCGCTCGCGGGTGCAGGACGACCTGCGGTCCGCTCGTGAGGACATCTCGCGCCAGTCCAATGCGATCGGCTCTCGGGTCGAGCGGATCGTGTCCGACGCGCAGCAGCGGATCGGATCGGTCGCGTAACGACTCAGTGACGAGTTTCACCCACCGGGCGCCGGAGAGGGCGCTACCGTGGGAGATGTTCACCGGCCTCATATCTCGCCGGTGAGCGCAGTACCTCTCCTCCCTCAACCGTCGGGGCGCCACGTAATGTGGCGTCCCGTCGGTGCTTAAGCCCAGGCTACAGTTCGGGGCTCGATGGAGCTCTGCTTGATGGTCGAGGGCCAGGAAGGCGTCACATGGACCGAATGGGTCGCGCTGGCGCGCACCTGCGAGGCCCACGGGATCCCGAAGCTGTTTCGCTCCGACCACTATCTGAACCTCGGCGGGGTCGCGGAACGCGGGTCGCTCGACGCGTGGGGCACGCTGTGCGCGCTGGCGGCGGTGACCTCGACGCTGCGACTCGGAACCCTCGTCTCGCCCGCCACCTTCCGTCACCCGTCCGAGTTGGCCAAGCTCGTCACCACCGCCGACCGGATCTCCGACGGCCGCGTCGAGCTTGGGCTCGGAGCCGGCTGGCACGACCGTGAGCACGAGGCGTACGGGTTCCCGTTCGCCGATCTGCGTACGCGGATGGACGTGCTCGAGGAACAGCTCCAGATCGTGCTCGGCAACTGGACGGGCACGGCCGAGGCGCCGTTCTCGTTCGACGGCGAGCATTACACGCTGGACGAGCTCGACGCCGAGCCCAAGCCCGTGCAGCAGCCGCATCCGCCGCTGCTGATCGGCGGCTCGGGCGGCCGGCGCAGCTGCGAGCTCGCCGCCCGCTACGGCGACGAGTACAACACCGTGTACCCGACGCTCGAGGACGTCGCCACGCGTCGCCAACGGCTGGCTCGTGCCTGTGAGGCCGCCGGCCGGCCGATGCTGCCGTTCTCGGTGATGACCTGCGTGCTCGTCGGGGCTGACGAAGGCGAGCTCGGAGACCGCGCGGCCCGGTTGGAGCAGCGCATCGGCGGCGAGGCCGGCTCGCTGCTGCGAGAGCCTCCGTCCGGCTGGGTCGTCGGCACCGTCGAGCGCGCGGTTGAGCAGCTGCGGGCACTGGCCGACGCGGGCGTCGACCGTGTCTTCTGCCAGCACCTGCTCCACGACGACCTCGACGCGGTCGCGCTGATCGGCGAGCGGCTCGCGCCCGAAGTCGCCGCCTCGGGTCGTCCAGCGTGAGCACCGGCGCCGATCAGGTCGCGGCGTGAGCACCGGCGCCGATCAGGTCGCGGCGGTCGATGTCCAATGGATGGACCGGCGCGGCTGTATCGCCGCGTGGCGGATCCGGGACAACCTGATCGACTGCGGGCCGACCACGACACTGCCGCACCTGCTGCGCGCGCTCGACGGCTGGCGGCCCAAGCGTCTGATCCTCACCCACATCCACTTCGACCACGCGGGCGCGGCCGGCGCGCTCGCGCAGGAGTGGCCTGAGCTCGAGGTCTACGTGCACCGGCGCGGCGCGCGGCACATGGCGTCGCCCGAGCGCCTGGAGGCGAGCGCACGCCGCGTGTTCGGCGACGAGTTCGACGCCCGCTTCGGCGGTCTCGTCCCGATCCCGGAGCAGCGCCTGCACCCGCTCGACGGCGGCGAGACGATCGACGGGTTGCGGATCGCCGACACGCCCGGCCACGCGTCGCACCATGTCTGCATGCTCGACGAGTCCGGCTGGGCGTTCGTGGGCGACGTCGCCGGCGTCCGCCTGGATCCCGGTGAGCCCGTGTTCGCTCCCACCCCGCCACCCGACATCGACATCGACCAGTGGCTCGCCTCGGTCGCGCTGGTCGCCGACTGGCGGCCGACGCGGCTGGGCATCACCCACTACGGCGTCGTCGATGACCCCGAGCCACATTTGGCGGCAATCGCCGAGGACCTGCGACGTGAAGCCGAGCTGATCCGATCCGGCATCGAAACCGACGAGTACATCAAGGTGATGACCGAAATGCTCGTCGGCGGCGGCGCTCGTGAACGGGTCGCCGACTACGCGTTGACCGTGCCGCTGCGCCAGAACCATGCCGGCCTCCAGCGCTGGCTCGAGCGCCACGGCACCGACAGCCAGGGCTGAGCGGCTCAGCGCGGCGAGGTTGGTTGCCCAGCACACCCTGCCGACGCTCAAATCCGACCTGCTTGAATGGAAAAGATGCCGACCAAAGAGCAGGTGACCGAGGCGCTGCGCGCCGTGATCGACCCCGAGCTTCGCCGTGACATCGTCGAACTGGGGATGGTGCGGTCGCTCGACATCCACCCCAACGGCGTCGTCGACGTGATCGTCTCGCTGACGACCGCCGGCTGCCCGATCCGCAACCACTTCGAGACCGCCGTGCACAAGGCAATCTCCGAGCTCGACGGCGTGATCGGCGTCAACCTCAGCTTCGACGTCCTGTCGGACAACGAGAAGCAGGGGCTGCAGCGCAAGCTCGGCCGCGCCACGTTGCCCGAAGGAGCGCTCGCGCAGGTCTCCAACGTGATCTGCGTCGGGTCCGGCAAGGGCGGCGTCGGCAAGTCCAGCGTCACCGCGAACCTCGCCGCGGCACTGGCCGCCGACGGCAAGAGCGTCGGCGTGCTCGACGCCGACGTGTGGGGCTACTCCCAGCCGCGGATGCTCGGCGCGGGCGCTGCGCGCCCGCAGGTCTCGGCCGAGCGCAAGCTGATCCCGATCGAGGTCCACGACGGCATCAAGGTGATGTCGATCGGTTTCTTCGTCGAGCAGGACGCGGCCGTCGTCTGGCGCGGCCCGATGCTCCACAAGGCGCTGACGCAGTTCCTCGAGGACGTCGACTGGGGCGTTCTGGACTACCTGCTGATCGACCTGCCGCCCGGGACCGGCGACGTCTCGATGACGCTCGCCCAGCTGCTGCCGCAGGCGAAGTTCCTGATCGTGACCACGCCACAGCCGGTCGCCCAGAAGGTCGCGGCTCGGTCGGCCGAGATGGCCGCGAAGCTGAAGCTCGAGATCTGCGGCGTGATCGAGAACATGTCGGGCTTCGTCACCCCCTCGGGTGAGCGCTTCCCGATCTTCGGCGAGGGCGGCGGCCAGCTGTTGGCGCTCGATCTCGACGTGCCGCTGCTGGCCAAGGTGCCGTTGACGATGGCGCTGCGTGAGTACGCCGACTCCGGCACCCCGATCGTGTTCGCCGACCCCGACGATCCGGCCGCACAGGCGCTGCGTCACGGTGCCCGGGGATTGATCGCGCTGTCGCCGATCGAGTTGCCCGTGATGTCATCACCGCCCACCCCGCCTCCGGCCGCGGCGCCCAAGCCCGCGGGCATGTCGCTGCCGATGGCCTGAACGCGGTGCGGGCTCGACTCGCCGCCGCGCCTCGCACCGCCACGATCGACTACGGGCTCCGTGACCGCGTGGCGCTGGTCACCGGGGCGGCCTCGGGGATCGGACTGGCGACGGCGACGCTGCTCGCCGAGATGGGCGTCCGCGTCGTCGCAGCCGACCTCGACGCCGCGCGCGGTGCTGCCGCTGCGGCCACGCTCGAGCGGGCCGGTCACGCGGTTTCGTTCGTCCGTGCCGACGTCTCGGCCGAGGACGACGTCAAAGCGCTCGTCAAGCATCTGACCGACGCGCACGGGCGGCTGGACTGCGCCGTCAACTGCGCCGGCGTCGGCGGTGGCGACGGCCTCACCGCCGAGTATCCGCAGGATCGCTGGGACCGGATCATCGACGTCAACCTCCGCGGCACGTTTCTGGTGCTGCGCCACGAGCTCGCGGCGATGACGTCGCTGGGGCACGGTGGCGCGATCGTCAACGTCTCATCGACGCTCGGCCTGCGCGGCTCCGCCAACGCGTCCGCGTACAGCGCCTCCAAGCATGCCGTGCTCGGCATCACGCGCACGGCCGCAATCGAATACGCGCCCCACCGGATCCGCGTCAACGCCGTCTGCCCGGGCGCGATCGACACACCGATGATGGACGAGACGTTCGAGCGCTTCCCCGGCTTCCGCGAGGCCCTGACCGGCTTCGTTCCGCTTGGGCGGATGGGCCGTCCCGGCGAGGTGGCCGCGCCGATCGTCTGGTTGCTGTCCGACGCCGCCTCGTTCATCACCGGCGAGGCGCTCGCGATCGAGGGCGGCCTGCTGTCGCGCTGAGCGCCGTGCCGGGAGCGGACGGAACGACACTCGAGCCGACGGAACGACGCTCGAGCCGACGGAACGACGCTCGAGCCGACGGAACCGCGCTCGAGCCGACGGAACGACGCTCGAGCCGACGGAACGACGCTCGAGCCGCTGATCAGTCTGACCACCTCAGACTCGCCTGATATATCACCCACACTTGGCTCGATGCGAGGCACCATGGGCGTTTTGGGCGCCCCAACCGCCCAAAACACCCGAACCTCGCACGGATCGCGGCAGCTTGGGTGTTATGTCCGCGCGACGAGTCGGCACAAGCAGCGTGCCCCACCAACGTTGGGCGATTCACACCACCACGGGTGTCGATCCTCCACAGTGACCCGCCGTCCGGCGGCCCGCACGGCGCTTGGGCGGCCGGATCCGGCGCGGCCTCGAGATGTTCGCCGCCGCACCGTGTCTCGCGGGAGTCGCTCACGGCGCGTCGCACGAGTCACCCCGGCTCACGCCGAGCAACGACGGCGATCGACTGGGGGATATCCGCAGTGAATCGCCATAGTTCGCGGGAATGCGCGATGACGGCTCACGCGGAGCGGCGGCAGCGCAGATGCACGAAGAATGGCGTGTCACGGGCCGACGCCAGCGCCGGATGGCGCCTGACCGCGTCGGACGATGGCCGCGGCTCACGCATCCGATCGATCACGAAGCCCGAGCGCGTGAGCGTCTCGGTGTAGAACGACAGCGGGCGATCGATCCAGACGAAGTCCATCGTCAGCCCGTTGCGTACGACCGTCTCGCCACCTGGCGTCTCGTCGAAATAGCGCGACCGCGACGCGGCCGGCGCGTTCACCGGGTTGGGGATCGCCAGGCAGAAGCTGCCGTCGGGCCTGACCACGCGCGCCACCTCGGCGATGCACGCCGCCGGATCGGGCATGTCCTGCAGCACCATGTGCGCGACCGCCAGGTCAAACGCGCGGTCCGCCCAGGGGAGCGAGGCACTGGCATTGCCGCAGACGAGCTCCTCGTAGCCGCCGGACGCGCGCGCGGCATCGACCAGTAGCGGCGAGCTGTCGATGCCGCAGACCGCGTGTCCACGAGACAGTAGAAACCGCCCCAGCCGCCCCTCACCGCAGCCGACGTCGAGCGTCCGCCGCCCGGCAGCGGGCAGCAGCTCGGCAAACCACGGCAGGTTCAGCTCGGTGAACCAGGCGTCCTGGCCGGGCGTCCGCGCCCACGCCAGCCACTGAGCCGAGCGCTGACGCCAGGCCTCGGTGACGTCGTCCGCGGGCAACGCTCAGCGCCGAAGGGCAGCGCTCAGCGCCCAGCGGCCATGGTCAGGGCTTGTAGTAGTCCGAGTTCAGCTTCGCGTACTTCTGCCACTCGTCGGGCAGCTGGTCCTCGGCGAAGCAGGCGTCGACCGGGCAGGCCTCGACGCAGGCGTCGCAGTCGATGCACTCCTCAGGGTCGATGTAGAGCATCTCGACCTTCGCGTAGTCGGGCTCATCGGGCGTGGGATGGATGCAGTCGACCGGACAGACCTCGACACACGAGTTGTCCTTGGTGCCGATGCACGGCTCTGCAATCACGTACGCCATGTTTGTTTGATTCCTTCGCGTCTTGAGTTCGCTCAAAAAGGCCGGCCCGCGACCGGCGAGGCGACCATTCTACGGACCACGCTCGGACGGGTACGCTGCGGCCGATGCTGCTGCTGACCGGCGCCACCGGAACCGTCGGGCGGTCGCTGCTGCGGCGGCTGCTCGCCGACGGCCGGTCCGTCCGGTGCCTGGTCCGCGACCCGCGGCGGCTCGGCCCAGAGCGGGTCCGCGTGCAGATCGCGCTCGGCGACCTCGGCGACCCCGACTCGTTCCGCCACGCCCTGCGCGACGTCGACACCGTGATCCACCTCGCCAGCGTGATCCGTGACCAGCGCGCCGGCTCGATCGAAGAGCTGGCCGGCTTTGCCACCGTGCGCCTGCTGGAGACCGCCGAGCAGGCCGGCGTCAGCCGCTTCCTGTTCTTCTCGACGCTCAACGCGGACACCCGGAGTCCGGTCCGCTTCATGCGCGCCAAGGCCGTCGCCGAACGGGCCGTCGTCCAGTCCAGGCTGGCGAGCACGGTGTTCGCACCGTCGATCATCTACGCCCCCAACGACCCATACGTGACGTTACTGGAGCGGATGTCGCTGCTGCCGGTGATGCCGATCCCCGGCGACGGCGCCGCGCGGTTTGCACCGATCTGGTCAGAGGATGTCGCCGAGTGCGTGATCGCGACCCTGCCCGGCGGCGGCGCCGAGCGCGAGGCCGTCGGCGCTCGCTATGAGCTGGCGGGTCCCGACATCCTCACCCACCGCCAGATCGTCGAGCTCGTGCTCGCCGCGACGCACCGGCGGCGGCGGCGGATCGTCGCGGTCTCGCCGCGCCTGACCCGCCGCGTGCTGAAGGCCGTCGAGCGGATCAGCGGACCCGACGCGTTCGCCACCTGGGACGAGGCCGAGCTGCTCGACGTGCCGCTGCTGGCGGCGCACGGGACCACCGACTGCAAGCGGCTCGGCGTCAACCCGCGGCCGATGTTCGCGGTGCTCGGCGTCTGAGCCACGGGCGACGACTCAGTCCAGCGCCGGCACCCGCCCGGCCCACGGCACCGCCGCCTCCAGCTGCGCCGACACCGCCAGCAGCAGATCCTCACGCGCGGGCCGCCCGATCAGCTGCACGGCCAGCGGCAGCCCGTCCTCACCCTGGTAGAGCGGCAGCGAGACGGCCGGCTGGCCGGTGACGTTGATCATCGCGGTGTACGGCGTGAACGCGCCCGAGCGCTTGTAGTTGCCCCACGGATCGGGGCCCCGGCCGTGGACCTCGCCAGTCCGCAGCGGCCGCGCTCCCAGCGCCGGGGTCACCAGCACGTCGAGCGGTGCCGAGAGCATCCACGATACGAGCGACCGTCCCACCGCCTCCAACCGCACCTGCGCGGTCAGGTGCGCGAGCACGTTCAACTGCCGCGACCGCTCGTACATCGCCCACGTCAGCGGTTCGACGTCTGACTGCACCACCTCACGGCCCGCCAACCGCCCACCCGCCGCCGTCGTCAACGAGATCAACGGCCCGAACGCACTGGTGAAGTCGGGCAGCAGCCCGAGATCAGACCAGGGCGGCACCACCTCCTCGACGACGTGGCCCAGCGAGGACAGCAGCGTCGCGGCGTCGCGCGCCGCCGCGATGCAGACCGGATCGACATCGGCCCCGTCCAGCGGCGGGTTGAGCGCCAGGCCGATCCGCAGCGGCGCGCCGAACAGCGCGCCGCCGGCGGCCGCCGCCGACGCGAACGCGCCCGCTGCCACCGGCGGCGCCCAGGTCGCATCGCCGGGCTGATACCCGGCCAGGACGTCCAGAACGGCGGCTGCGTCAGAGACACCGCGCGTCAGCACCCCGTCGGACGCCAGGAAGCTCTGCCCGGAGTCGGGGCCGACCGACACCCGGCCGCGGGCCGGCTTGAGCCCGACCAGCCCACAGCACGCCGCCGGGATCCGGATCGAACCGCCGCCGTCGTTGCCATGCGCGATCGGGACCATCCCCGCCGCCACCGCCGCGGCCGAGCCACCGCTGGAGCCGCCGGGCGTGCGATCGAGCGCCCATGGGTTCGCGGTCGGCCCGAACCGCCGCGGCTCGGTCGTCGGCAGGATCCCGTTCTCGGGCATGTTCGTCTTGCCGACGATCACGAACCCGGCGGCCCGCAGCCGCGCTACGCAGAATGCGTCGACCGCCGGGACGACGTTGACCCACAGGTCCGAGCCCATCGTGATCGGCATCCCCGCGACCGCGCGGTTGTCCTTGATCGCGATCGGGACGCCGGCGAACGGCCGCGGATCAGCGGGCCCGACCGCGGCCGCCGCGGCGCGGGCGCCATCCGGGTCGACGAACGTGAACGCGTTGACCTGGGGGTCGAGTCGCGCGATCGCGTCCAATGACGCGTCGACCAGCTCCCGTGCCGAGAGCTCGCCGGCGCGCACCAAAGCGGCCAGCTGCACCGCCGAACGTCGAAGCAGCTCGGTCACGAGCGCCAAACGATAGCCTTGACGGCGTTGTCGATCGATCTCGACGCCGGCTACCGGGAGCCAACGCCACGATGGGCGCCACAGACGTGCAGTCAGGCCTTGAGGGCGTCGTCGCCTTCGCCACGGAGATCGCCGAGCCCGACCGCGCCGGCGGGGCCCTGCGATACCGCGGCGTCGACATCGAGGAGCTCGTCGGCGCGGTCCCGTTCGAGCAGGTCTGGGGCCTGCTGGTCGACGGCACGCTGGAGCCCGGCCTGCCGCCCGCCGAGCCGTTCTCGCTCGGCGTCCGCTCCGGCGATCCGCGCGTCGACGTCCAGTCCGCGCTGGCGATGCTGGCGCCGCAGTGGGGCTTCCGGCAGCTGATCGACATCGACGATGCGGAGGCGCGTGACAACCTCGCCCGCGCGTCGGTGATGGCGCTGTCGTTCGTCGCCCAGTCGGCACGCGGGATCGGCCAGCCGCCGGTCTCCCAGCGTGAGATCGACCGCGCCTCGTCGATCCCCGAGCGCTTCCTGATCCGCTGGCGCGGCGAGGCCGACCCGCGCCATGTCAAGGCGATCGACGCCTACTGGTGCAGCGCCGCCGAGCACGGGATGAACGCCTCGACGTTCACGGCGCGGGTGGTGGCGTCGACCGGCGCCGACGTCGCGGCGGCGCTCAGCGCCGCGGTCGGGGCGCTCAGTGGCCCGCTGCACGGCGGTGCCCCGAGCCGTGTGCTGCAGATGCTCGATGACGTCGCCGACGCCGGCGACGCCGAGCGCTACGTCAAGGACCTGCTGGACTCCGGGCAGCGGCTGATGGGCTTCGGCCACCGCATCTACCGGGCCGAGGACCCGCGCGCACGGGTGCTGCGCCGCACCGCCAAGGAGATCAACGCGCCACGCGTCGAGGTCGCCGAGGCGCTCGAGCAGGCGGCGCTGGCCGAGCTGCAGGCCCGCCGGCCCGACCGTGTGCTGGCGACCAACGTCGAGTTCTGGTCGGCGGTCGTGCTGGACTTCGCCGAGGTGCCGCCGCAGCTGTTCACGCCGATGTTCACCTGCGCGCGCACCGCCGGCTGGTCGGCGCACATCATGGAGCAGAAGCGCGAGGGCCGCCTGATCCGCCCGACCGCCAAGTACATCGGCCCGCCGCCGCGGCCGCTGTCAGACGTACGCTGAGCCCTGGGCGTTTAGCCCGAGTACGGGCCGGTGATGTACTCGGCCACCATCCGCGTCGCCGAGAACCGCGGCCCGAGCGTCCGCAGCGAGTTGCAGACCATCTCCAGCCATCGCTGCGGCAGGCCCTGCTCGTCGCGCTCGTAGAACGCCGGCACGACCTCGTCCTCCAGCAGTCGGTGCAGCGACGCCGCGTGGCGCTCGTCCTGGGCGTGATGGTCTGGGTCGACCTCGCCGGCGATCGCCCAGCCGTTGCCGGGCTCGTAGGCCTCGGCCCACCAGCCGTCGAGCACGCTCAGCTGCAGGCCGCCGTTGAACACGGATTTCATGCCGCTGGTGCCGCTGGCCTCCAGTGGCGGGCGCGGCACGTTGAGCCAGACGTCGCAGCCGCGGACCAGTCGCGAGGCCGAGTACAGGTCGTAGTCGTCGAGGAACACGACCCGCTCGCCGATCACCTTCGCCGCCTTGAGCCCGAACAGCCGCTGCAGCGAGCGCTTGGCCTCCTCGTCACGCGGGTGGGCCTTGCCGGCGAGCACCACCTGCACCGGCCGGTCGCCCGCCAGCAGCGCCAGCGTCCACTCCGGATCGCGGATCAGCAGGTCCAGGCGCTTGTAGGTGGCAACCCGCCGGGCGAATCCCATCGTCAGGACATCGGGGTCGAAGGCGCCGGCCGCCAGGCTCACGTACTCGCGCAGATCGTCGCGGGCAAGGCGGTCGACAACGCTCCGCGCCCGGATGAACTCGACCAGCTCGAAGCGCTGGCGGCACCGGGTCTCCCACAGCTCGGCCGGCGGGACCCGCTGCACCTGGGCCCAGATCTCGGGATCGGATTGGTGCTGGCACCAGTCCTGGGGGAGATGGCGATCCAGCAGCTCGCGCATCGGCGTTCCGATCCAGGTCGGGACGTGGACGCCGTTGGTGACGTGACCGATCGGGACGTCGTGGCGTTCACGGTCAGGCCACAGCGGCTGCCACATCTCACGCGCCACCTCGCCGTGGCGGCGGCTGACGCCGTTGGCTGAGCGGCTGGCGCGCAACGCCGCTTGCGTGACCCCGAACGGCGCTCCCGGCTCGGCCCCGTGGTCATGTCCGAGCGCGATCAGCTCCTCGATCGGCGCGCCCCACTGCACGGCCAGGCGGCCGACGGTCTCCTCGATCTCACGCGCCTGGTAGGTGTCGTTGCCGGCCGGCACCGGCGTGTGCGTCGTGAATACCGTCCGGGCGCGGGCGCGCCGCAGCGCGTCGTCCAGCGATTCGTCGCCGGCGCGCCGCGCAAGCTCCAGCGGCGCCAGCGCGGCGTGCCCCTCGTTGAGATGGATCACGCCGGGCTCGTAGCCCATCGCGCGCAGCGCGCGGATCCCGCCGACGCCCAGCAGCGTGTACTGCGACAGCCGCGTCTGGGGGTCACCGACGTACAGCCGGCCGGTGATCCAACGATCGAGCGGATCGTTCTCGGGAGCGTCGGTGTCGAGCAGGTACAAGGGCACGCGGCCGACATCGACGCGCCAGATGCGGGCGGTGACGTCGCTTGCGCCGATCGAGACCGAGACCGTCAGCGGTGCCCCGTCCTCGCCCGTGACCTGGGCGGCGGGCAGCCGTTCGGGGTCGGTCTCGACCCAGTATTCATGCTGCCAGCCCGATGCGTCGACCCGCTGGCGGAAGTAGCCCTCGCGGTACATCAGCCCGACCGCAACCATCGGCAGCGCGCGATCGGACGCCTCCTTGAGCAGATCCCCGGCGAGCGCGCCGAGCCCGCCCGAATACACCGGCAGCGACACGTGCACGCCGTATTCGGCGCAGATGAACGCGACCGGCCGATCGGCGCTGACCGCGACCTCGGAGTACGGCCGCTTCAGGTCTGACCGCAACCGCGACACGAGCTCGTCGACGCGGGCCACGAGCGATCGGTCATCTGCCGCGACCCGCAACATCTGCGCCGGGCTCTCCTGCAGCAGACGGACGGGGTTGCGACCCGACAGCTCGTAGCGCTCGGGATCGATCGCGGCGAACAGCTCCGGGGCGCCGGGCAGCCACGACCAGCGGTAGTTGTAGGCGAGCGTCGCCAGCGGGCGCAGCGGCACGGGCAGCCGGTCGGCGAGCTCGTCGGCCGCCGCGCGGATATCGCGCCGGCCGTCGATCTGGGTGGATGACAGGTCGGTCAAGCTTCGCAATGAAAGCAAGACCGGCAGTCGCTGTCAGTGCCGACGGTCCAGATCACGGCCACCTGTACGATCGCCGCGATGAACGAGCGGCTCGGCGTGCTCGCGTTCGGCGACTCGATCACCAACGGCGGCGGCGAGCTGCAATGGGGTGTCGCGCTGCAGTCCTGGGCGTTGTGGACGGCGCGCTGCCTCGCGCTGCCCTACAGCGGCTACGCGGTCGATGGGGCGCGCGCACACGACGTCGTGACCGAGGCGCTGCCGGCGTTCACCACCCGGACCGGGGGCGACGGGCGCTACGACGTCGGCTGCCTGTACGTCGGCGTCAACGACGTCCGCGCGGTCGATTGGAACGCGGCGGCGTTCGCCTCAGATCACGCGCACGCGCTCGCCTTCCTCACTCGCCGCTGTGACCGTGTGCTGGCGCTGACCGCGCCGCTGCGGCTCGGCCGGCCGCCGGCCGACGCCAAGGTTCCGTCGCTCAACGCGATCATCACCCGCAACGCGGCCGCACACGGCGCGCTCGTCGTCGAGCTCGACCAGTTCGGCGCTCGCAACCACGTGATGGTCGACCACGTCCACCCGACCGCGTTCGGACAGATCGCGATCGCCGAGCGGGCGCTGGCCGTCCTCGCCGCCGACGGGCTGCCGACACAGGTCTCGCCCGCGTCGCTGATCTCGTACCGGACCACCCGATGGCGCCGGCTGCGCGGGGATCTGACCTACGTCTACCGCGACCTCAAGCAGCGCACGCGGGCGACGGCCCAGCAACGCGCAGCGCGGCGGCGCCAAGCGGCGCTCGAGCATTGAATCTGCACCAAATTGATGGTAAAACTGAGCCATGGTCTCGCTGACCTCGCTTCGCCCCGCCGCTCAGCCGCCCCGCGCCCCGGCGCAGCCGGCTGCTGACCGTCCGAGCGCCGACCGCCTGCGGGCGGCGACCGAGCTGCTCACGCGGGGTTTCACCGTGGTCACGACCCATGATGGGCATGGTGCGCCGTTGGGTGCGGCCGCCGATTCGGCCGGCGCTGTGTCGCTGGCTCCTGCGCTGGTGCTCGCATGCATCGACGCGGAGTCAGCGACACTCGCCGCCGTGCTCCACAACCGTCGGTTCGCGCTCAACGTACTGCTGACGTCGATGACCGACGTCGCGTCGCGCTTCTCAGGCCGTCCCGACCCGGATCGGTGGCGTCAACTGGCCCACCACACGGTCGACGGAGTCCCGGTGCTCGACGACGCCGCCGTGACGCTCCGCTGCGAGGTGCACGACATCGCCGACGGCGGCGCGCTGACCGTCATGATCGGCCGCGTCGTCGACCTGTCCGACGCGACCTAGACCCCGCGAGCCGAGCCGAGCCGAGCCGGTCCGCAGGGGGCCTGGAGTTGGACGGAGCCGGCGGTAGCGGGCGCCGGCGGGAGCGGGCTCCCCGGCGGACGCGGCGCCGTCCCCGCCACCACGTACGGACGGGTCTGGCCGATCGCTTGCGACAGCCGACGGCAATACCCCGGCGTGCCGTCGGGCCAGCGGCGCCGCCCCGAAACGATGGGCGATCGCTTGCGACAGCCGATAGCAATACCCCAAGACGCGTCCGTCCGGCGCCCCGGCGACCCGTCCGTCAGCTGCCCGACGACGCGTCCGTCAGCCGCCCTGCCTCGGCGGTCGCCTCGCGCAGCCGCGCCGCCAACGCGGGCGTCAGCGACCGCGGGGCCATCCGCCAGCGCCAGCTGCCGGTGGCCGAGCCCGGCAGGTTCATCCGCGCGTCCGAGCCGAGTCCGAGGATGTCCTGAGCCTGGACGATCGCGACCCGCGCCGGAGACGAGAACGCCAGTCGGATCAACCCCCACCACGGCTCGGCGGGGTCGGCGAACCCGTGGCGGGCAAGCTCTGTGTCGACGAACGCCCGCTGAGGCGCGGGGAGCGACTCAAGCCAGCCGCGCGTGGTGTCCTGGTCGTGGGTCGCGGTGTAGACGACCCGATCCGGCGTGTGGTTCTCCAGGCGGTGCGGGCTGGTCGGGTCCTCAGGGTCCAGGCCGAACTGGATCACGAGCATCCCCGGCAGCCCCAGCGACCGTCGCAGCCGCTCGACCGGCTCGGTGATCACACCCAGGTCCTCGGCGACAAGCGGCAGCGACAGCGGCCCCGACCAGGCCGCCCCGACCGCGTCGGCCCGCCCCAGCGAACGTTCGATCGCTCGGAACAACCCGAGCCCCGGCCCCCGCTGCCAGGTGCCGTCGACGGCGGTGCGCGCGCCCTCCGGCACCGCCCAGTAGGACACGAGCCCGCGGAAGTGGTCGATCCGCGCCATGTCGAACAGCGACAGCGTCCGCCGGATCCGCTCGACCCACCAGCGGTACCGGCGCCGCTGCAGTGCCGGCCAGTCATACAGGGGGTTTCCCCACAGCTGCCCGACATCCGAATAGGCGTCCGGCGGCGCCCCGGCGACGTATCCGCGGCGGAACAGCTCGGGCCAGAACCGCTCGTCGGCGCCGCCCGGCGAGACATAGATCGCCACGTCGCCGAGCAGCCGAACGCCGCGCTGCGACGCGTATGCGCGCAGCGCGCTCCACTCGCGTTCGAAACGAACCTGGTGCAGCGCCGCCCCGCGCGCCGCGTAGCGCTCCCACGACGGCAGCCAGAACGCGTGTCGCTCACGGAAGTCCTCAAGCTCGGCGGCGCTCACGGGCGCGCGCCGGTCGGCCAGCAGCCCGGGCCACGCCGCAAACGCCGAGCTGGACTTGTAGGGCGAGCGGTAGCGGTCGGGGGGCCCGAGCGGCAGCACCTGCCACCAGCGCTGCCCCGCGTCGGCCAGCCAATCAACGAATTGGTAGGCCTGGGAACCGAGCTTGCCGCCAGGCAGCGAGGTGATGTGCAGCTGCACCCCGCTCGATCGCAACCGCTCGTTCACGGGCCTTTGTTTAGCGGGTCGCCGAGCCTGGGATAAGTTGTCAGTAGAACGTGACCATCCGCGCCGACGAGACCCACAGCCCGCCGGACCCCGCGACGCCGCACGTGCAGCCCGTGACCGCGGCCCAACCCGCTCGGATCGTGATCCAGCTTCCGCTACCCGCGGTCGACGGGGGCGCATATCCGATCAAACGCTGCGTCGGTGACACGGTCGAGGTTTCGGCCGACGTGTTCCGCGACGGTCACGAGCTGCTGCGCGCGGTCGTGCGCCACACCGCCCCCGACGGCACCACCGGCGAGTCAGAGCTCGAGCAGATCGACGCTCAGCTCGGGGGGGTGCGCTGGGCCGGCCGGTTCACGGTCGACCGGCCGGGTGTCTGGCAGTACACGATCGAGGCCTGGACCGACCAGTTCGCGACCTGGCGCGACGAGCTCGCGCGCAAGGTCTCAGGGCGGCAGGCGGATCTCTCCAGCGAGCTGTCAGAGGGCGTCGTGCTGCTCGAGGCCGCCGCGGAGCACAGCAGCGACGCCCGCGCCACCGCCCTGATCGAGCACGCGATCGCCGAGCTGCGCGCGCCTGAGATCCCGGAGACCGCCCAGCTCGAAACGGCGCTCGACGCGGAGCTCGCGGCCGCGATCGAGCGCGACCCGATCCGGCACGGCGCGACCCGCTTGCTGCAGCCGCTCACCGCCCAGGTCGATCGGCTGCGGGCGCGGTTCGGCGCCTGGTATGAGCTGTTCCCCCGTTCCTGGGGGGCCTTGAGCGGTGTGCAGCGCCAGCTGCCGCGGCTCGCCGAGCTCGGCTTCGACGTGATCTACCTGCCGCCGATCCACCCGATCGGGCTGACCAACCGCAAAGGCCGCGACAACGCGCTGACCGCCGCGCCGGGCGATCCAGGCTCGCCGTGGGCGATCGGCGACGCCACCGGCGGCCATGACGCGATCCACGCCGAGCTCGGCACCGAGGCCGACCTGCGCGCGCTGACCGCGGCCGCCGCCGAGCACGGACTCGAGATCGCGCTCGATTTCGCGATCCAGTGCTCGGCCGATCATCCGTGGCTGACCGAGCACCCCGAGTGGTTTCACCGCCGTCCGGACGGCACCCTCAAGTACGCCGAGAATCCGCCCAAGCGCTACCAGGACATCTACAACGTCAACTGGGAGTCGCCGGACTGGCGGTCGCTGTGGGACGCGCTGCTTGGAGCGTTGCTGCACTGGGTCGACTGCGGCGTGACCGTGTTCCGGGTGGACAACCCACACACCAAGCCGTTCGCGTTCTGGGCGTGGCTGATCGAGCGGGTGCACGCGGTCAACCCCGACGTGCTGTTCCTCGCCGAGGCGTTCACCAAGCGCTCGGTGATGCGACATCTCGGCAAGATCGGCTTCAGCCAGTCCTACACGTACTTCACCTGGAAGAACTCGCGCTGGGAGCTGACCGAGTACGTCTCGGAGCTGGCCTACTCCGGCGAGCAGGAGTACTTCCGGCCCAACTTCTTCGCCAACACGCCCGACATCCTTCACGAGTATCTCCAGCAAGGCGGCGCGCCGGCGTTCGAGGCGAGGCTCGTGCTGGCGGCGACGCTCAGCCCCAGCTACGGGATCTACTCCGGTTACGAGCAGTTCGAGAACGTGCCGGTCCGGGTCGGCTCCGAGGAGTACCTGCACTCCGAGAAGTACGAGGTCAAGCGCCGCGCGCTTGACGGGCCCCTGCTGCCGATGATCGCCCGGATCAACCAGATCCGCCGCGCCCACCCGGCATTGCAGGAGCTGTCGAACGTGACCTTTCTGGAGACCGGCAACGACGGCCTGATCGCATACGCTAAGCAGACAGGGGCCGATACCGTGATCTGTGTCGTCTGCATCGACCCCCGTCAGCCCCAGGAAGGCAGCGTGCTGATCCCGGAGGCGCTCGGGACGCCGCCGAGCTTCACGGCCCACGATCTGCTGTCGGGCGAGGGCTACCAGTGGCGGATCGGGCCCAACTTCGTCAGGCTGACGCCGCGATGGCGTCAGGCACACATCATCGAGCTCCAGCGCTAGTGCTCCGCTTTCAGAATTCACTCGAGGTCATGTAGATGTCAGTCGGCCCGTCAACCCTCACTCACCTGCTCGCTCGTGAGCATCCGCGCAACGGCGCGCCCGCGCCCCAGCCGCTGCCGAGCAGCCAGTGGTTCGAGGCCGACCCGATGTGGTTCAAGCGGGCGGTCTTCTACGAGATCCACATCCGCGGCTTCTTCGACGCCAACGGCGACGGCTCCGGGGATTTTCGCGGCCTGACCGAGAAGCTCGACTACCTGCAGTGGCTCGGGATCGACTGCATCTGGCTGCTGCCGTTCTACCAGTCGCCGCTGCGCGACGGCGGCTACGACATCTCGGACTTCACCAAGGTCCACCCCGACTACGGGACCGTCGCCGACGTCCAGGGGCTGATCGACGCCGCTCACGCCCGCCGGATCCGGGTGATCGCCGATCTGGTGATGAACCACACCTCGTCCGAGCACTCGTGGTTCCAGGAGTCGCGCTCGAGTCCGGAGAGCCCGAAGCGCGACTGGTACGTGTGGTCGGACACCGATGACCGTTACCGCGACGCGCGGATCATCTTCACCGACACCGAGACGTCGAATTGGACGTATGACCCGGTCGCGGGCGCCTACTACTGGCACCGGTTCTTCTCCCACCAGCCCGACCTCAATTACGACAACCCCGAGGTCCACGAGGCGATGAGCAAGGTGCTGCGCTTCTGGCTGGACATCGGGCTGGACGGCTTCCGGTTGGACGCGGTGCCCTACCTGTACGAACGGGAGGGCACGATCTGCGAGAACCTGTCGGAGACCCATGCGTACCTGAAGAAGGTGCGCAAGGAGATCGAGGCCGACTACCCGGATCGGGTGCTGCTGGCCGAGGCCAACCAATGGCCGGCGGACGTCGTCGAGTACTTCGGCGACGGGGACGAGTGCCAGATGTGCTTCCACTTCCCGGTGATGCCGCGGATGTTCATGGCCGTCCGTCGTGAGCAGGCAGTGCCGATCTACGAGATCCTCGAGCGCACGCCGGCGATCCCGTCCAACTGCCAGTGGGGCCTGTTCCTGCGCAACCACGACGAGCTGACGCTCGAGATGGTGACCGACGAGGAACGGGACTACATGTACACCGAGTACGCCAAGGACCCGAGGATGAAGCTCAACCTCGGGATCCGCCGGCGGCTCGCGCCGCTGCTCGACAACGGCCGCGACGAGCTCCAGTTGATGATCGCGATCCTGTTCTCGCTGCCCGGCTCGCCCGTGCTCTACTACGGCGACGAGATCGCCATGGGCGACAACATCTTCCTGGGCGACCGCGACGGGGTCCGCACGCCGATGCAGTGGACGGGCGACCGCAACGGGGGGTTCTCACGGGCGGACTTCGCGCAGCTGTACGCGCCGCCGCTGATGGACCCGGTGTTCGGCTACCAGGCCGTCAATGTCGAGGCCCAGCTGCGGACGCCGACGTCACTGCTGCGCTGGATGCACCGGTTCATCGCGCTGCGCAAGGAGCACCCGGTGTTCGGCTATGGCACGTATGAGCCGATCGAGACCTCGAACCCGATGATCTTTGCGGTGCTGCGGCGCTTTGAATCAGATCTCGTGCTCTGCGTCCACAACCTCGCGCGCTCGGCCCAAGCGGTGCAGCTCGACCTGCCGGCGCATCAGGGCCGCTATCCGGTCGAGCTGTTCGGTCGCAGTCGCTTCCCCCGGATCGGCGAGCTGCCGTACCTGCTGACGCTGGCGCCGCGCGGCTTCTACTGGTTCCAGCTGGTGCAGGAAGGCGAGGAGGCGTTGTGAGCAACGGAAACGTGGACAGCCCGGGCGCTGAGCGGGCGTCGGGGCTGGATCCGGTCGCGGTCGCGGAGTGGCTGGCGCGTCAGCGCTGGTACGCGACCAAGTCACGTCAGATCGCGACGATCGACTTCGCGCAGACGATCGCGCTGGAGTCCGACTCGCCAGTCGTACTGGTGTTGGCCCAGACGGGCTTTGCGACCGGCACGCACGAGCTCTACCAGCTGCCGCTGTGCTTCATCTCAGCGGACGAGCTGGGCACGCGCGAGCCGATCCAGCGTGGAGACGGTTGGGTCGCAGTCGATGCCGTCGCCGATCCCGAGTTGGGGCGCGAACTGCTGCGCGCGATCGACGATGAGCGCACGATCGAGACCGACGAGGGCTCCGCGCGGTTTCACCGGGTCGGAACCGGCGGACCACTGCGCCACGACGCCGCGGTCCGGCCGATGGGTGTCGAGCAGTCCAACTCATCGATCGTGTTCGCGGACGAGACGGTGCTGAAGGTGTTCCGGCGCCTGGAGCCGGGGATCAACCCGGAGCTGGAGATGCTGCGCTTTTTGACCGAGCACGAGTTCGCGTCGATCGCGCCGTTGCAGGGCTACTACGAGTACGAGAGCCGCTCACTGCAGGCGACGCTCGGCGTCGCGCAGCGGTTCGTGAGCGGCGCCGTCAGCGGCTGGGAGCTGGCGCTCGAGCGGATCGGTACCGACCCGGCGGCGTTCCTGATCTCGCTCGGGGCGCTCGGCCAGGTGACCGCGGCGCTGCACAATGCGCTCGCATCCGACCACGAGAATCCCGCGTTCGCGCCTGAGGAGCCCAGCCAGGAGGCGCTGGCGCTGCTGGTCGCGACGCTCGACGAGGAGATCGACCGCGTGTTCCTGCGCCTGCCTGACGACGAGCGCGTGGCGACGCTCGCGGGCCGCGGCCAGGACGTGCGCGAGCAGATCGCGCACCGCGCCCAGCTCGGGATCGGCGGTCGGCTGATCCGCACCCACGGCGACTTTCACCTCGGCCAGACCCTGCATGTCGACCGGCCCACCCACTCTTGGCTGATCATCGATTTCGAGGGCGAGCCGGCCCGGCCGCTGTTCGAGCGACGACAGAAGAACTCGCCGCTGCGCGATGTCGCCGGGATGCTGCGCTCGTTCGCCTATGCCTCCTCGGCGTCCGCGATCCAGCGCTCGATGCCCGCTCCGGGCGATTTCGAGCGCCGCGCGCAGGAGACGTTCCTGGAGCACTACCTGGCCGAGATCGACTCGGCCTTGTTGCCCGCGGGCGACGCGGCGATCCTCAACCTGCTGTCGATCTTCGAGCTCGAGAAGGCGATCTACGAGCTGCAGTACGAGCTCGACAACCGGCCCGACTGGTTGTCGATCCCAGTTGCGGGTATCACCAGGCTCTTGGACGAGACCGCGTGAGCCCCGTGTCGAAGTCAGAGCTCGACGCCGTCGCACGGCGTGAGCACCATCAGCCGCACGCCGTACTCGGTGCGCATCCGGGCAGGAACGGCTCGGTCACCGTCCGGGTGCTGCGCCCGGCCGCGCAGAAGGTCTCGGTCAAGCCCGCCAAGGGCAGGTCGGTGGCGCTCAAGCAGGTCCATCCCGCGGGCATCTTCGAAGGCTCGGTCCCGGATCAGAAGCTGCCGATGCGTTACCGCGTCAAGGTCGACTACGGCGACGGCGGCACGTTCACGATCGATGATCCGTACGCGTTTGCGCCGACGCTCGGCGAGGTCGATCTGTATCTGATCGGCGAGGGGCGCCATGAGCAGCTCTACAACAAGCTCGGCGCGCACCCGCAAACGCACCAGAACGTGGCTGGCACCGCCTTCGCCGTCTGGGCGCCGGCCGCCCGGGCGGTCTCCGTCGTCGGGGACTTCAACTCCTGGGACGGCCGGCTGCACGCGATGCGTTCGCTGGGCGCGGGCGGGATCTGGGAGCTGTTTCTGCCCGGCGTGCAGCCGGGCCAGCGCTACAAGTACGAGATCCTGTCAGCCGACGGCGAGCTGCTGTTGAAAGCTGATCCGTACGCGCAGGAGACCGAGGTGCCGCCGAAGACCGCGTCGGTCGTGTTCGAGCCGTCGCACACGTGGTCGCAAGCCGATGCGTCGTACCTGTCGGCCCGCGCTGAGACCCAGCCGCTGACCGGGCCGATGTCGATCTATGAGGTGCACCTCGGCTCATGGCGGCTGAACTCGCTCCAGGACAACCGCTCGCTGTCCTACCCCGAGCTGGCTGACGAGCTGTCGGCGTACGCGCTTGACCTCGGGTTCACGCACGTCGAGCTGCTGCCGGTGATGGCCCACCCGTTCACGGGCTCGTGGGGCTACCAGGTGACCGGCTACTTCGCTCCGACGCCCCGCTACGGCTCGCCCGACGATCTGCGCGCGTTCGTCGACCGGCTGCACGAGCGCGGGATCGGCGTGATCCTCGACTGGGTTCCGGCCCACTTCCCTCGGGATCAGTTCGCGCTGGCGCGGTTTGACGGCACGGCGCTGTACGAGCACGCCGACCCGCGCCGCGGCGCCCACCCGGACTGGGGCACGCTGGTGTTCAACTTCGGGCGTCACGAGGTCCGCAACTTCCTGATCTCCAACGCCCTGTTCTGGCTGCGCGAGTACCACGTCGACGGGATCCGCGTCGACGCGGTCGCGTCGATGCTGTACCTGGACTACTCCCGCCGTGAGGGCGAGTGGGTTCCGAACGCGTTCGGCGGCCGTGAGGACCTCGACGCGGTCGCGTTCCTGAAGGAGCTCAACGAGGTGATCTACGCCGACGTGCCGGGCGTCATCTCCGCAGCCGAGGAGTCGACCGCCTGGCCCGGCGTCTCGCGTCCCACCTACCTCGGCGGTCTCGGCTTCGGCTTCAAATGGAACATGGGCTGGATGCACGACACGCTCGCGTACTTCGAGCAGGACCCGATCTACCGCCGCTACCACCATCACGAGCTGACCTTCTCGCTGATGTACGCGTTCTCGGAGAACTTCGTGCTGCCGCTGTCCCACGACGAGGTCGTCCACGGCAAGGGCTCCCTCTACACGAAGATGGCCGGCGGCGACCACTGGCAGAAGCTCGCCAACCTCCGCGCCCTGTACGCCTACATGTGGGCCCACCCCGGCAAGAAGCTGCTGTTCATGGGTCAGGAGTTCGCCCAGATCGCCGAATGGAGCCACGAGCGCTCGCTCGACTGGCACCTGCTCGAGCAGCCCGCCCACTCGGGCATGCAGGCGCTGATCCGTGACCTCAACGCCGCGTATCGCGCAGAGCCCGCGCTGTACCAGCTCGACTCCGACCCTGCCGGGTTTTGGTGGCTTGAGCCCAACGACGCCGACAACAACGTGCTCGCGTTCGGGCGGCGCTCGGGCGACGGCGATCGCGTGCTCGTGTTCGTGGCGAACCTGTCCCCCGTGCCGCGGTACGGCTACCGCCTTGGTCTGCCCAAGGCGACCCGCTGGCGGGAGCTGGTCAACACTGACTCCTCGTTCTACGGCGGTTCTGACGTCGGCAACCTCGGCGGCGTCGCCCCCGAGCCGATCCCCTGGAACGACCAGCCGGTGTCCGCCGAGCTGACAGTGCCGCCGCTGGCGGCCATCTGGCTCGTCCCGGACGAGTGACAGCGCCCCCGGCGCCCGCGGGCCGAGCGCCGGACCCGGGCGTGCGCTTCAATCCCTGACCCCGCAGCACAGTGACGCCTCCCACCTCTCCACCTGACGGTTTGCCCTGGGAGCGCCCGCTCGGCGCTCGGGTGCTGGTCGACGGCCGCGCCGAGTTCCGGGTCTGGGCACCGCGCGCCACGACGGTCTCGCTGACGGTCGGCGGCCGTAGCCGGGCGCTTGCCGACGCCGGCTACGGGGTCTATGAGACCGCGATCCCGGCGACGGCGGGCGAGGACTATGCGTTCGTGCTCGACGGTGCCGAGCTGCCCGACCCGTGCAGCCGCTGGCAGCCTTGCGGCCTCCGCGGCCGCTCACGGTTGCTCGACGCCCGCGAGTTGCGCGGCGCCGACGACGGCTTCACCGCGCCGGCGCCCGAGCGGCTGTTGATCTACGAGCTGCACGTCGGCACGTTCAGCGAGGCGGGGACGTTCACGGGGGCGATCGAGCACCTCGACGCCCTCGCGCAGCTCGGCGTCACCGCGATCGAGCTGATGCCGGTGGCGGAGTTCCCGGGTGCGCGCGGCTGGGGCTACGACGGCGTGTATCTGAGCGCGGCGCAGTCGTCCTACGGCGGCCCGCTGGAGCTGGCAGAGCTGGTCGCCGCTGCGCACGAGCGAGGCCTGGCGGTGGTGCTGGACGTCGTCTACAACCATGTCGGCGCATCCGGCGCTCAGGCGCTCGAAGCGTTCGGCCCGTACTTCACCGCCAAGTACGAGACACCGTGGGGCAAAGCGATCAACTACGACGACGAGTGGTCAGACCCGGTTCGCGAATGGGTCTGCCAGTCGGCCGAGTACTGGGTGTCGGAGATGGGCTTCGACGGGCTGCGCCTGGACGCGATCCACGCGATCTTCGACTCCAGCGCCGAGCAGATCGTCGCTGCGGTCGCCCGGCGCGTCCACGCGCGCAAACCGGACGCGTACGTGATCGCCGAGTCCGGCCTCAACGACCCCCGCGTGATGCGGGCGGTCGCGTCTGGCGGGTATGACTGCGACGCCACCTGGGCCGACGACTTCCACCACGCGCTGCGGACGCTGATCACCGACGAGCACGACGGCTACTACGCGGACTTCGGTGAGGTCGCGGACCTCGCCAAGGCAATGCACCGCCCGCACGTTCACGACGGCGTCTACTCCCCGTTTCGCCGGCGCCGGTTCGGCGCGCCCGCCGACGACGTGCCCGTGCAGCGATTCGTCGTCTTCTCCCAGGACCACGACCAGGTCGGCAACCGCGCGTTCGGCGACCGGATGCCGGCGCAGGCGCGGCCGCTGGCCGCGTTCTGCACGCTGCTGTCGCCGTTCACGCCGATGCTGTTCATGGGCGAGGAGTACGCCGAACCGGCGCCGTTTCAGTTCTTCTCGAACCACATCGACCCCGACATCGCCGAGGCGACCCGCACCGGCCGCCGCGAGGAGTTTGCCCGGTTCGCGGCGTTCGGCGACGCCAACGAGATCCCCGACCCCGAGGATCCGGCGACGTTCGAGCGCTCCAAGCTGACCCGGCAGGTCGACCCGGCGATCCTGGCGCTGTACGCGCGGCTGATCGAGGCGCGCCGCGCGATCCCGGCAGGCGACGCCGACGAGATCCGCTTCGATGAGATCGACCGCTGGCTGCTCGTCCGTCGCGGGCCATTCGAGATCGCCTGCAACTTCGACCGCGCGCGAACGGTCGAGATCCCCGTCGCCGGCACCACGGTGCAGCTCGCGACCAACCCCGAAGCGCAGGTATCCGAGGGATCGACCAGACTTCCGCCGATGTCAGCTGCCCTGATTCGATGAGCGAGGTCTGGCCGGGGAGGCCGTTCCCGCTCGGCGCCACCTGTGACGGGCGCGGCACCAACTTCTCGCTGTTCTCCGAGAACGCCGAGAGCGTCGACCTGTGCCTGTTCTCCGACGACCCCGACGACCCGACCGAGCGGCGGATCGCGCTGGCCGAGCGCCGCGCTCACAACTGGCACTGCTACGTGCCGGGTATCGAGCCCGGCCAGCGCTACGGCTTCCGCGTCCATGGTCCCTATGACCCCGACGCCGGCCATCGCTTCAATCCGGCCAAGCTGCTGATCGATCCCTACGCGAAGGCGATCGAAGGGACCGTCGACTGGTCGGCGGACTCCGACCCGCTCCCGTATGTGCCCAACGGCGACCCCGACGACGACTACGAGCCCGACGACGACGACGATGCGGCCGCGATCCCGAAGTCGATCGTGATCGACGAGTGGTTCGAATGGGAGGGCGACCGGCGACCCGACACGCCGTTCGCGGACACGATCATCTATGAGACCCACGTCAAGGGGTTCACGATGCGCCACCCCGAGGTCCGCGACGACCTGCGCGGGACCTACGCCGGGCTGGCGTCCGAGCCGGCGCTCGCATATCTGCGGGACCTCGGGATCACGGCGGTCGAACTGCTGCCGATCCACCACATCTGCGACGAGTCGTTCCTGCACGAGCGGGGGCTGCGCAACTACTGGGGCTACTCCACGATCGGCTACTTCGCCCCCTACTCGGCGTACGCCGCGACCGGGTCCCGCGGCGAGCAGGTGCGTGAGTTCAAGGGAATGGTCAAGGCGTTGCACCAGGCCGGGATCGAGGTGATCCTCGATGTCGTCTACAACCACACCGCCGAGGGCAACCACCTCGGGCCGATGCTGTCGTTCAAGGGCGTCGACAACGCCTCGTACTACCGGTTGGAGCCCGATAAGCCCCGCCTCTACATGGACTTCACCGGCACCGGCAACTCGCTGAACCCGGTCCATCCGGCGGTCCTGCGAATGATCATGGACTCGCTGCGCTACTGGGTGATCGACTGCCACGTCGACGGCTTCCGCTTCGACCTGGCGTCGGCGCTGGCACGGGAGTTCTACGACGTCGATCGGCTGTCGGCGTTCTTCGACACGATCCACCAAGACCCCGTGCTGTCTCAGGTCAAGCTGATCGCCGAGCCATGGGACGTCGGTCCCGGCGGCTATCAGGTCGGCAACTTCCCGGTCCTGTGGTCGGAGTGGAACGGCGTCTACCGCGACACGATGCGTGACTTCTGGCGCGCGTCGGCGTCGGTCGGGCAGTTCGCGCAGCGGCTCGCCGGCTCCAGCGACCTGTACGAGTCCGACGGCCGTGATCCATTCGCGTCGATCAACTTCATCACCGCCCACGACGGGTTCACGTTGCGCGATCTCGTCTCCTATGAGAACAAGCACAACGAGGACAACCTCGAGGACAATCAGGACGGCACCGACGACAACCGCTCCTGGAACTGCGGTGCCGAGGGCGACACCGACGCGCCTGAGATCCTCGAGCTGCGACTCCGCCAGCAACGCAACTTCCTGACGACCCTGTTCGTATCGCAGGGGACACCGATGCTGCTCGGCGGCGACGAGCGCGGTCGCTCGCAGTGCGGCAACAACAACGCCTGGTGTCAGGACTCTGAGCTGAGCTGGTACCTGTGGGGCGACAGCGACGATTCGGCCGGGCTGCATCGTTTCACCCAGCGGCTGCTCCGCCTCCGCGCCGAACACGTCACGTTTCGCCGCGCGACGTTCCTGCGCGGCGAGGCGGTGCCCGACGACGGCCCGCTGCCCGACGTCTGGTGGTTCCGCCCCGACGGCCGCAAGATGACCGGCCGTGATTGGGAGCACGGCGAGGCGGTGCTGGGAATGTTCCTCAACGGCGATGCGATTCCGACCCCCGGCATCCACGGCGAGCGGATCACCGACGACTCGTTCGTGCTGCTGTTCAACGCCCACGACGAGGATCGCGAGTTCGTGCTCCCGCGCAAGCGGATGGGCGCGCGCTGGGAGCTCGAGCTGTGCACCGAGGACCCCGATGCGGACGCCGGCTCACGCAGTTACGGTGCCCGAGACCGGATCGTGATCCCGCACCACTCGATCACGATCCTGCGTCGCGTCTAACCCGGTGAGACCGTTGCGCGCCACCTACCGCCTGCAGCTGACCCCGTCGTTCGGGTTCGCCGAGGCCGAGCGGCGGATCCCCTACCTGCGTGACCTCGGCATCTCGCACCTGTACCTGTCGCCATCACTGCAGGCGCGGGCCGGCTCTGAGCACGGCTACGACGTCGTCGACCCAACCGCGCTGTCGATCGACCTCGGCGGCGAGGACGCGTTCCGCTCGCTGGTCGCCGCAGCCCACGGCGCCGGCCTCGGGATCGTGCTCGACATCGTTCCCAACCACATGGCCGTCGATGACGCCAACCGCTTCTGGACCGAGCCGGCGCTGCGGGCGCGGTTCTTCGACATCGACCCGGAGACCGGCCGCCATCGCCGATTCTTCGACATCGACGACCTCGCCGGCGTGCGCCAGGAGGATCCGTCGGTGTTCGAGCAGACCCACGCGCTGGTGCTGTCGCTGGTGCGCGAGGGGTTCGTCGACGCGCTGCGGATCGACCACCCCGACGGCCTGCGCGACCCCGCCGGTTACCTGGCGCGCCTGCGCGACGGCGGCGCCGAGATCGTGTGGGTCGAGAAGATCCTCGAGCCCGCGGAGCGCCTGCGGGACTGGCCCGTCGCTGGGACCGTCGGATACGAGTTCCTCAACGACGTCTGCGGCGTATTCGTCGACCCGCGCGCGGCGCCACCGTTGACGGCGCTGTGGGTGTCGGTCTCAGGGGACCCGCGGTCGTTTGATCAGGTGGCTCTGCAGGCCAAGCGCGAGCAGGCCGCCGGGCCGTTCGCGCCGGAGCTGCAGCGCCTGGCGCGAACGCTCGGCGATCCGGACCCCACCTCTCCCACTATTTCGATCGAATTACTCCAAGAGGCAGTCGCGCAACTACCCGTCTACCGCACGTACGTCGACCCGGACGCGGGCGCGGTCGCCGACGCCGACCGTGAGGCGATCGCGGCCGCGGAGATCGATCCCGGGCTGGCGGCACGGCTGCTGCTCCAGTCGCCGGCGCCGGCAGAGCTCGTCTGGCGCTACCAGCAGACGACCCCGGCGGTCGTCGCCAAGGGGATCGAGGACACCGCGTTCTACCGCTACGGGCAATTGCTGGCGCTCAACGACGTCGGCGGCTCGCCCGACCGGTTCGGCGTCGCCGTCGAGGATTTCCACGGCGCCTGCCTGGAGCGGGCGCGGCGGTTCCCGCGGGCGATGCTGACGACGATGACCCACGACACCAAGCGCTCGGCCGACGTGCGGGCGCGGATCGCGGCGTTGTCCTGGATCCCCGAGGAATGGGAGCGCCACGTCCGCAGATGGCTGCGGACGACCGAGTCGCTGCGCTCGGTGGCCGGCGCGCCCGACGACCTCGAGCGCTACTTCCTGCTGCAGACGCTGGTCGGCGGCTGGCCGATCGAGCGTGACCGCGTGCAGGAGTACATGGTCAAGGCGCTGCGCGAGGCCAAGCGCAACACGAGCTGGATCGACGTCGACGTCGTCTGGGAGGCCGGCGTGCGCACGTTCATCGATGGCCTCTACGACGACTTCGAGTTCCGCTCGGATTTCGAGCCGTTCGTGAGGCGGCTGGCGTTCCTCGGCGAGCGCATCGCGCTCGGCATGGTCACGCTGAAGCTGACCTGCCCCGGCGTGCCCGACATCTACCAGGGCGACGAGCTGCCGACGTTCTCGCTCGTCGACCCCGACAACCGCCGGCCGGTCGACTGGGAGTGCAGCGAGGTGATGGCCGGCCGTCTCGTCGGCGGCGCCTCACCGGAGGCGGAGCCCGGCCTGCGTAAGCTGGCGCTGACGCGAGCGCTGCTCGGGCTCCGGATCCGCCGCCCGGCCGCCTTCGCGGCCGACGGCGCGTATCAGCCGCTCGACGTCGGCGCCGACGCGCTCGCGTTCACGCGTGGCGACGAGGTGCTCGTCTGCGTCGGCGTCCGTCGCGACGGCCCCGCCGGCGCGCTGCCGCCGCTGCCCGGCGTCTGGCGTGACCTGCTCGGCGGCGCGCGCCGCTCGCTCGATGGCGGCCTGGCGCTGGCGCGCGTGGTCGACGCGTACGGCCTGGCCGTGCTCGAGCGCGTCGGCTGACGCGACCGATCGCCCGGGGCGCGATCGGCCCGCGCCGGCGCCCGCGCCGGCCGAACGGCCGGGGCGCCAGCGGCCCGCGCCCGCGCCCTGCCATCAACGTCTGAGTGAAGTTCGGCGATTTCGTTCGGAGGGGTCGAACGAAATCGCCAAACTTCCCACCGAGCCGCTGTAATCCAGGGGGGCGTGCCGGACATGCGCTGAGTGATGGACGACGAAGCACAGTTCGAGCGGCTGTACCGAGCACACGCTTCAAGCGTGCGTGCGTATGCACGACGCCGGCTGACGTCGGACGGGCTCGCCGACGATGTCGTCTCCGACGTGTTCCTGGTTGTCGCGGTCGCGGCGGTCGTGGCCGGAGTGGTCCTGCTCGTCCATGTCCGCCGGCACCCGGGGACCACGACGACCGTGCCGACGTTCACCAGCGGGATGCGGGGCACGATCAGCGTGTCGGCCTCGAGGCTCGACGGCGACGTCGGATACATCTGGTTTGAGCGCTGCAGCGGCTGCGACGGAGCTCATCCTGGACATGTCAGCTATTGGCTGGCCACGACCAACGACCGCGGGCGTTCGTGGACGGTTACGAAACGACCCGAGCTGCTGCTCGGACGCGCGTCCGGCTCAGGCATGAGCGTGTGGGCGGCGGCCGTCGGGGACGATCCCCGCGGGCTCACGGGCGGCGGGATCGTCGTCAGCCACGATCGAGGACGCGGCTGGAAGGTCGTGCACACGGCCCCATCCCCCAATCCGTACTCCGTGTCGGTCGCGGGCGGCCAGGTCTGGGCCGTCGGCGACGGCTGCCCAGGGGTGTGTGGCGGCGGCATCCTGCGCGGCCGCGTATCCGGCTCCCGGCTGACGGCGACCCCCACGATCCCGCGCGTCTGCCGGCGCGCCGCGCCGATCGTCGCCCTCGGCGCGACCAGCGCCTACCTCTACGTGCCGCTGGGCAGCGGCCCCGCTGAGGCATGGGTCACCGACGACGCCGGACGCAGTTGGCAATGGGTGGCGCCCGGTTGCCCGGCTCACACGGTCAGCGGCAGCGGAGCGATCTGGCGCTCATGCCGTCACCACAGCGGCGGCTCGAAGATCGGGATCTCGACCGATGGCGGCCGCCGCTGGGCGTACCACGCGGCGGGCGTCTCGACCGGCATCCTCTACCCCGAGTCCCCGCGCACCGCGTGGGCGCAGACGCGCACTGGCGCGACGATCCGCACGATCGACGGCGGCCGCAGCTGGCACACCGTCGGGACGCCACCGAGCGACGCCCGGCCCCGCTCGGCAGCGCTGTCGGTGCAGTCGGCGACGAGTGCGACCGAGGCCGTGCCGGAGACGCACACCCAGGACGGCGTCCAGCGCACGAACCTCGTCGTCTACCGAACGATCGACGGCGGCAGCGATTGGCAGCGGACCTTGGTTCCGCTGCCCTCGCGCTGACCGGCGGTCGGCCGGCGGACCAGGCTCCGGTAGGGTCCAGCGCCTCAGATCATGCGCGTGCTGACGTTCTCCTGGGAGTACCCGCCGATCATCGAGGGCGGGCTCGCGCGGCACGTGCGCAAGCTGTCGGAGCAGCTGGTCGGGCTCGGCGTCGAGGTGCACGTCGTCACCCGCGGCGGCGGGGCGCTTGACCCGACCGAGGAGCGTCACGGCGTGATCGTCCATCGCGTTACCGAGCCACCGTTTCCGCGCGACGACATCAACGCGTTCGTGCGGTGGGTGGCGGCGATGAACCGTGATCTCTCACGGCTCGGGCAGCAGCTGCGCCAGGCGCACGAGTTCGACCTGGTCCATTCGCACGACTGGCTCGTCGCCAAGGCGGCGTCGCGGGTCGCACGGGCGGCGGCCCGCCCCTGGCTGGTGACGATCCACGCGACCGAGTACGGCCGGCATCAGGGCTGGGTGCAGCGCTATCCGCAGTCCTACATCCATGGCGCCGAGCGCGACATGGCGCGCGCCGCCGACCACCTGATCACCTGCTCGCGATACATGCGCAGCCACGTCGCGACCGTGTTCGGCGTGCCGCGCAAGCGGATCACCGCGATGCAGAACGGGATCGACGTCAACGACCTGGAGCCGGTCGCCGACGACCTGCAGGCGCTGCGCGCCAGGTACGCCAAGCCCGGGGAGCAGCTCGTGCTGCTGGTCGGCCGGCTCGTCTACGAGAAGGGCTTTCACCTGGCGCTCGATGCGCTCGCGCCGGTGATCAAGCGGCGCGGCAACGTCCGCTTCGTCGTCGCCGGCACCGGCACCGCCGAGGCCGAGCTGCGCACGCAGGCGCGGCGGCTGGGCCTGCAGCGCAAGGGTGCGTTCCTGGGCTGGGTCGGGGACGACATGCTGCACTCGCTGTACCGGGTCTCCGACCTCTGCATCGTCCCCTCGATCTACGAGCCGTTCGGGATCGTCGCGCTCGAGGCGATGGCGTCGGGCTGCCTGTGCGTGGTGGCCGACACCGGCGGCCTGCGCGAGGTCGTTCCCGGCGACGGCACCGTCGGGCTGCGGTTCCCGTCCCGGGACACGGCGGCGCTGCAGGAGATCGTCGAGCGAGTCCTGTCAGACGGCGCGCTCCGCGCCCAGCTCGTCGCCGAGGCGCGTGAGCACGTGCTGCGCTTTGACTGGACGCAGGTGGCGCGGGAGACGCTCGCCGTGTACGGCAGGACGGTCGCGGCCGGCGACAGCGGACAGCTGGCGCGACCCTCCTAGCGCGTTACCTGCGCGTTACAGAATTTTTGGCCACCGGGCACCGGGCCGACCGACAAACCCTGGCCCGATGTCCATTCAGCGATCTCCACATCCGTCGCAGACTCGACTGTCCACCCGCGACCCAGGAGAGAGGCATGGCCGTCGAGACGCAACTGACCGAGCAGGAGATGGCATCGATGATGGAGATCGCCCATCCGACGAAGGCGCCGGGAGAGTCGATCTACGGGTCCACGAAGGTGTTTCCCGATTATCAGGCCGAGCCCGGGGAGAGCTATCTCGGGATGGTGCATGGCATCGCGCACGAGTCGTCGGTCAGCTTCGTCGCGGTGCTGCTGGGGATCAGGGCATTGCGCAAGGGGTTTGACTCGGCGCTGTACTTCTTCGGGATCGGCGCGCTCAACTGCCTGGCGACGCGCGGCTTTCCGACGATCGGCAACGAACTGTTCCCGGGGATGCGCAATGAGAACAGCCAGTTGGAGAAGTTCATCGCCGAAGGCGGCAAGGTCTACGCGTGCCGGCTCGGCCTGTCGCTGCACGGCGCCCGTGAGGAGGACCTGATGGAGGGCGTGATCCCGTGCCATCCGCTCGACATGCAGGACGCGATGATCGAATACTCCCGCAAGGGCGCGATCATCAACACCACCTGGATGTTCTAGGGCGGCCGGCGCCGGATATGGACCTCGCGCTCCGCTCAGAGCTGGCGGTACGGGGCCTGCGCGCCGTGCCGCCGGTCACCCGGCGTGCCGGTGCCGGACCCAGCGACGACGGGCACTGGCGGCTGCAAGATGCCGGCGGCGCCAGCCCGGCGACATTCCTGATCGACGCCAACTCGCCGTTCGAGCTCGACGCGCTCGGCCGGCTGATCCGCGATGGCGCGGTCGTGCAGGAGGCGGGGCTGGAGCCGGTCGATCGGCCGCGGTTCTACGAGCTGCGCACCGCCGACGGGATCCCGTACGAGCGGCTGGCCCGCCTGCACGGCACCGACGTGCTGGCGACGACCGTCGTGCAGACCTGCATCCGCTACACGCGGGTGCAGACGCGCTGCCGGTTTTGCACGATCGAGGAGTCGCTGAAGGCCGGCGCCACCCCTCAGGTCAAGCTGCCCGAGCAGTTGGCCGAGGTCGCCTCGGCCGCGTGGCGGCTGGACGGGATCACGCAGATGGTGATGACGACCGGGACCTCGAACGGGGCTGACCGTGGCGCCCGGCACCTCGGCCGCTGCGTGGCCGCGGTCAAGGCGGCGGTGCCGCTGCTGCCGATCCAGGTGCAGGTCGAGCCGCCGCTGGAGCTCGTCTGGATCGATCGGCTGCGGGAGCAGGGAGCGGACGCGATCGGCATCCACATCGAGTCGCTCGACGAGTCGGCACGCCGGCGCTGGACGCCCGGCAAGGCGACGGTCTCGACCGAGCGCTACGAGCAGGCCTGGCGACACGCCGTCGGGGTCTTCGGCGTCAACCGGGTATCGACGTACCTGCTCGTCGGGCTCGGCGAGGATCCGGACGAGTTGGTGGCCGGCGCCGAGCGTCTGATCGAGCTCGGCGTCTATCCGTTCGTGGTCCCCTACCGCCCGCTGATCGGCTCGCTGGCGTTCTCCGACGGCGTCCCCGGGCCGACGCCCGCGCTGCTGGCCGACGTCACCGCCCGCGTGGCGGCCGCGTTGGCGCGCGCCGGGATGCGCGGCGCCGACCAGGGCGCCGGCTGTGCGGCGTGCGGCGCCTGCTCGGCGCTGCCCCGGGCGGGCGCATGACGCGACGGGCACCGGTCGCGGGCGCGGAATGGAGCATGGGCGGCGGCGCCGCGGCATCCGTCACCGACATCGTCGCAACGCTCGGTGGACCGACGCCGCGTGAGCCGGTGCTCTCCCGGCCATGGCTGATCGTCGAGGTTTCGAACCAGCCCGAGTCGCTGCGCGCCTATCACGCGCTGCGCCGGCGGGAGTTCGTCGAGCGGCAGGCGCTGTTCGCGCGCGACGACTCAGACGTTCGCGACGGCGATCCGCAGACCCGTGTGCTGGCGGCGCTGTCGGTCGACGGTCGCGTGCTCGGCGGCGTGCGGATCCATCCGGCGCGCGACGGATCGGAGCGGCTCGGGTGGTGGCAGGGCAGCCGCCTGGTGGTCGACGCCGGGGTCGGCTCGGCTGGCGGTGCGCGGCTGTCACGCGGGCGGATCGGGGCGGCGCTGGTGCGCGCCGCGTGCGCGCACGCACTGGACGCCGGCGCCCTGCGGTTCGATGCCCAGGTGCAGGACCGCCAGCTCGGGTTCTTCCAGCGACTCGGCTGGGAGCCGGTACGCTCGATCGAGGTCGCCGGCGCGCCGCACCGGCTGCTGCGCTGGCCGGTCACGCGATTCCAGGACCTGGTCGCCGCGACCAAGCAGCCCCTGGCCGGCCTGATCGGATCGCTGCTCCCGGACGACCGATGGCGCGGCGACGACGGTGTCCCTCTCCCCGGCGGCGCGGGCGTCGTCACCTGCCTGGATGCGATCACACCCTCGATCGTGCAGCGCGACCCCGAATGGGCCGGTTGGTGCGGGATGCTCGTCACCGCCCACGACCTCGCCGCGATGGGGGCGGCACCCGTCGGCGCGCTCGATGCGCTGGCCGCGCCCGACGGCGCCCATGCCAGGCGCGTGATCGACGGGGTCCGGGCCGGGGCCGATGCGCTGTCGCTGCCGGTGCTCGGCGGCCACACCCAGCTGGGCGTCCCGGCGGCGCTGTCGGTGACCGGGATCGGGCACGCGCTCGATCCGATTCCCGCCTCCGGAGGACGCCTCGGCGATGCGGTCACGCTGACCGCCGACGTCGCCGGCGACTGGCGGCCGGGCTATCTCGGCCGGCAATGGGACTCGAGCTCGTGGCGCACGCGTGACGAGCTCGCGCAGATGCTGTCGGCCGTCGCCCGCGCCCGACCCCACGCCGCCAAGGACGTGTCGATGGCCGGCATCGTCGGGACGCTGGGGATGCTGGCCGAGGCGTCGGGCTGCGGCGCCGAGCTCGACGTCGGATCGATCCCCCGGCCGTCGCGGGCAGCACTGAGCGACTGGTTGACGTGCTTCCCGGGACTGGCGATGTTGACCTGTGATCGGCCGGGCGGTCCGCTCGCCGATCCGGGCGCAGCCGTCTCGGCGACGTGCGGCAGCCTGACCGCCGCGCCCGGCGTGCGGCTGCGGTGGCCCGACGGCGAGTTGACCGAGGCGCTGGCGGGTGGCGTCTCGGGGCTCGGCGCGGCGGCCGGACACGCGCGCGGCAGCGAACGCCTCCGTGCGCCCGAGATGAGCAGATGAGCGAGATCACGATCGCGGCCGCGGCGGCCCCGTTCGATCGCGACATGGACCGTTGCCTTGAGACGATCGCGGGCTGCGTCGCCGACGCGCGCGACGCCGGCGCCGACGTGCTGGTGCTACCCGAGGCGGCGCTCGGTGGGTATGTCGAGACGCTGCACGGCGACGCCGAGCCACCGCCGACGCTGACGATCGACGGTCCCGAGCTCGCACACGTGATCGAGCTGGCCGCCGCGATGGTCGTGTGCGTCGGCTTCTGCGAGGACGGTGAGGCCGGCGTCCGCTACAACGCCGCCGCGTGCGTCTCCGGCGACGGACTGCTCGGCCTGCACCGCAAGACGCATCTGCCGCTCGACGAGGACCGGTTCACGACCGTCGGTGATCGACTGGCGGCGTTCGATACGCCGGTCGGCCGACTGGGGATGCTGATCTGCTACGACAAGGCGTTCCCGGAGGCGGCGCGGACGCTCGCGCTCGACGGGGCCCAGCTGCTCTGCACGATGTCGGCGTGGCCGTGCAGCGCTACCAACCCGGCGCCGGTGCTGACCGACGATCGCCAGTGGCGCCGCGCTGAGCTGTGGGATCGAGCGCGTGCTGCGGAGAACTCGTTCGTCGTCGCGTCGGCCAATCAGACCGGCACGTTCGGGCGGCTGCAGTTCCTGGGAGGCGCACGGATCGTCGGCCCGGGCGGTGACGTCGTCGCGGAGAACGATCCGCCGACCGAGCCCGGGTTGGCGATCACGACGCTGGACCTGGAGGCGACGCTCGAGCGCGCACGCCGCGCCCTGTCTCCGATCCGTGACCTGCGACCCGAGCTCTACAGCGCCGCCGAGCCCGTCCCGCACGTCTGAGATGCCCGAGGTCGAGCTGGCGATCCGGTGGGCCGACGGCCACGTCCAGACCGGGACCTCACCGTCGACCGCGATCGAGCGGTGGCTCGTGCAGAGCGCCGTCTATCCCCGGGACGAGCTCGCGCACCGCGTCCGTCACGGGCTGGCGGAGGCCTCCGAGCGCGTTCGGCAGGTGTACGGCTACGCGTGTACGTCGGCCGCGCAGCTGACCGACGAGCTGCTGAATGGCGCAGCGCTCCACGGCATCGCGCCTGACGCGCCGACGACCGTCGAGAGGCTGCGGCGGGTGGCGCCCACAGCGAGCTTCCCACCCCCGGCACGGCTACCGGCGCGAGTCGACGTCGTGGTGATCGGCGGCGGACAGGCCGGATTGTCGACCAGCTGGCATCTGCGCAAGCAGGGGATCGAGCACGTCGTGCTGGAGCGTGACCGGATCGCCGGATCATGGCGGCGCGAGCGCTGGGACTCGTTCTGCCTGGTCACGCCGAACTTCCAATGCCGGCTGCCCGGGCATCCGTACCGCGGACCCGAACCCGAGGGGTTCATCGTCCGCGACGAGATCGTCGACTACGTCGAGTCGTTCGCCGCCTCGTTCGCGCCGCCGGTGCTGGAGGGGGTCGAGGTCCGGCAGGTCGGCCGCGACGGCGCCGCCGGCTTCCTCATTCAGACCAGCCACGGCGAGCTGCACGCCGACCAGGTCGTGCTGGCGATCGGCGGCTATCACCGCCCACGGCTCCCGGCCGCTGCCGCCGGGCTGCCCGCTTCGATCACGCAGCTGCACTCGTCGGGCTACCGCAATCCGTCCTCGCTGCCCGACGGCGCGGTGCTGGTCGTCGGCTCCGGGCAGTCCGGGGCGCAGATCGCCGAGGACCTGATGCTCGGCGGGCGTGACGTCCATCTGTCGGTCGGCTCCGCTCCCCGGGTGGCGCGGCGGTATCGCGGCCGTGACTGCGTGTCGTGGCTGGAGGAGATCGGGCACTACGACATGCCGATCGACGACCACCCGCAGGGCCTCGCCGCCCGGCGTGAGCCCAACCACTACGTCACCGGGCGTGACGGCGGCCACGACATCGACCTGCGCGCGCACGCGCTCACGGGGATGCACCTGCACGGTCGCCTCGGCGACGCGCACGACGGGCTGCTGACATTCGCCGGCGACCTGCCCGCCAATCTCGACGCGGCCGACGCGACCGCCGAGCGGATCAAGGACACGATCGACCGGCACATCGAACAGCACCGGATCGACGCGCCGACCGAGGCGCGCTACACGCCGGTCTGGGAGCCAAGTGGCGACGGCTCCGAGCCGCTCGATCTCGATGCGGCCGGCGTACGATCGATCGTCTGGGCGACCGGCTTTCGCAGCGACTGGTCGTGGATCTCGGTGCCGGAGCTCGTCGGCGACGACGGGTACCCGCGCCACACGCGCGGGGTCTGCGACGCCGGCGGCGTCTATGTGCTCGGACTCCCGTGGCTGTGGACCTGGGGATCGGGCCGGTTCGCCGGCGTTGCGCGTGATGCCGAGCACGTCGTCGGCGCGATCGCCGACCGCGTGCGGGTCCCGGCGCCGATGAAGCGCACCGGGTGACCTCCCGCGGCGGTGGCGCGGTACGGTTGCCGGGTCATGCCGTATTCGGTGGTCAACGTCGACGAGGTCGAAGGCACCGGACCCGGTGGCGCCGTCCACTTCGTGCGCCGCGAGCTGGGCGTCGAGGCGTTCGGGATCAACTGGTTCGAGCTGGCGCCGGACACGGATGGCTTCGAGCACGACGAGCAGCAGTCCGGGCAGGAGGAGGTCGTGGTCGTGATCGCCGGCTCCGGCCGGTGGCAGATCGGCGGCGACGACGTTCCGGTCACGCTCGGGAGCTTCATCCGGATCGATCCCGGCGAGACGCGGCGCCCGCACGCGGGCCCGGATGGGCTGACGTTCATCGCCGTCGGCGCCCGGCCCGGCTCGTATGAGCCGCGCGGTCCGTTTTAGAGTCCGGAGAAGATCACGAAGCCGTCGGCGTCGAGCTGGGGGCTGCGGCTCAGCCCGACCGCCTGCGCCAGCTTGATCGCGGCGTCGTTGGCGGGCCGCGTCCTGACCACGAACGGGCGCCCCGGCAGCTGGTCGCGAGCCGCCGCCAGCGCGGCCCGCACCGCCTCTGACGCGATTCCCCTCCCCCACATCTCAGGCGCAAACCGGTAGTACACGTTCCAGTACGGACCGCCCCGGAGCTCGATCGGCCGGACTCCGGTGACGCCCGCCAGGCGCCCGTCGTGCTCGACCACCCAGTGGCCGATCCCGTCACGGCGCCAGGCGGCGATCGACTGACGGACCGCAGCGCGGCTCTGTAGAACGGTCGGCGGGCCGGAGGGGCTGTGACGGTTGACGCGCGGGTCGGTCGAGAGCGCCACCAGGCGTGACATGTCCGCCAGCGTCGGCGCGCGCAGCAGCAGCCGCTCGGTTCGCAACTCGGCCGGACCCGGCACCGAGCTCAGTTCGCTTGCGGCGCGTCCGCGGCCGGTGGGTCGATGACCGGTTCGTCGTCGTCAGCTGCGCGAGCCGCGCTCCAGAGGACGGACTGCTGATCGAGGTTGAGCACCCGCAGCAGTGGCTGAACGGTCGTCCGGACCCGGCCGGCGGCGTCGTTCAGGCGTTGGTCGATGTCGTCGGGATGGTCGCCGGAACGGGTCACGGTCAGCGCGCGGGCGAGCTCCGCCGCCAGATGCTGGCTGCACTCCAGGAACTCGCGGGTCTGCGGCGCGTCCATCAGCACCGGGGCGCCGGTCAGCATCATCGTCACGAACGTCCGCAGCTCGTCCCCGGCCGCGTCGCGGTCGCCGCTGCCGTCCAGCGCCGACGTCACGGTCTGGGTCGCGCGCAGCGCCTGCGCGGCGATCATCGCTCCCTGGGCCGCCATCACCTGCGCCCGATCGCGCAGGCGGCGACGATCGGAGATCCGGTCGACGACCAGCGCCGCGACCGCCAGGCCCAGCAGCGTCGAGACGGCATCGGTGGCGAACGAATGGCGGTCGAACCACGCGTTGAACGTGTGGTCGACGAGGTCGAGCGCGATCAGCGCCAGCACCACCGCCATCACGGCCGCCGCGGCCCATTCCTGCGGGTGAATCTTGCGCACGCCGGTCGCGCAGGGTCAGCCGGCGGTGCGGATCCGGAGCCTGACCTGGACGCGGGTCGGACGCGTGGGCACCGCCAGCGACAGGAACTCCCGGACCGGTCCGTGCTGCGCGCAGAATGGACAGGTCAGCGCCGCGGTGACGGCCACCTCATTGGGTCCGATCGCGACCGGCGCGTCGCATCGCGGGCAGGCGATCGTGCCGCTGGCGATCACGCCGTTGCGATCGGCCCGCCGCTTTCGCTGCAACACGTGCTCGGCGCGCGATCCGGGATCCGACGACCCTCCACCCGTCCAGTCCCCGCCACTCAGGAAGCTCACAGCGCCCAGTCTAGGCGCGCGGGGTTTGCTCGACGGACGGTGAGGTCCGCTGCGCCGCCCTCAACGGGCGGCGCAGCGGCTGGCCACGCCAGCATGGTGACCCTGGCTGGCTACGCCGGCTGTGCGACGCGCCCGGTATCGACCGGTTCGTCGGCCAGCTGCCCGTCGGCCTCCGCTTCGGTGATCAACGCTTCAGACTGCCCACGCTTCGGCGAGCGGACCAGCAGGATCGCGAGTCCGAGCCCGACCGTGACCGCGATCGCTCCGATCTCGAACGCCAGGCGGTAGCCGCCGGTGAGCGACCCCGCGACCGACGCACCGCCGGCTCGAAGTGCGCTGCTGTGACTCGTCGAGAGGCTGGCGAGCACCGACAGGCCGAGCGCGCCGCCGACCTGCTGGGTCGTGTTCACCAGGCCCGACACGAGCCCGGAGTCCTCCGGCGTCGCGGACGACATCGCCAGCGTGATCAGCGCGGGAAACGAGATCCCGGCGCCGATCCCGAGCGGCACCAGCGCCGGGAACAGGTGCGACCAGTAGCTCGAGTGGTCAGTCACGCCGCTGAACAGAAACAGGCCCACAGCGACCAGGGCGAGCCCCGGGAGCAGCGTCAACCGCGCGCCGAGCCGTTCGATCAGCCGAGCGGTGACACCCAGCGACATCACGGCGATTCCCAGCGCCAGCGGCAGGAACGCGAGGCCGACCTCGATCGGGTCATACCCGAGGACCGTTTGGAGGTACAGCGCCCCCAGGAAGAACAGTCCGAAGATGCCGGCCACCATCAGCATCTGGATCAGGTTGGCGCCACTCACATCGCGCGAGCGGAACACCCGCAGCGCCATCAGTGGCTGCGCGGCCGTCGCCTGACGCAGGATGAACCCGGCCATCAGCAGCACGGCACCGCCGCCGAACGCCAGCGTGTGCAGCGAGCCCCAGCCATAGGTCGACGTCTCGACGATCGCGTACACGCCCAGCATCAACGAGCTGACAAGCAGCAGCGCTCCCGGCAGATCGGCGCCCTCGCTGAGACCGAGGCCGCGATCGTTGGGCAGCAACCGGCGTGACATCACAGCCGTGAAGATCCCGATCGGCAGGTTGACGAAAAAGATCCAGTGCCAGTTCAGCAGCTGGGTCAGCACGCCGCCGGCCAGCAGGCCGACCGCGCCGCCGGCGGAGGCGACGAACGCGTAGATGCCGATCGCCTTAACTCGCTCCGCGGGAGACTCGAACATCGTCACGATCATCCCGAGGATCACCGCCGACGTCATCGCGCCGCCGATCCCCTGCACGAACCGTGCCCCGACGAGCAACCCCTGACTGTCGGACACGCCGCACACCAGTGAGGCGAGCGTGAACACGGTCAGCCCAGTGAGGAAGATCCGGCGACGGCCGATCAGGTCGCCAAGCCGACCGACGAGCAGCAGCAGGCCGCCGAACGCGATCAGGTACGCGTTGATGACCCACGCCAGGCCGGACGTCGAGTAGTGCAGATCGCGTTTGATCGATGGCAGCGCCACGTTCACGATCGTCTGGTCGAGGATGATCATCAAAAAGCCGGTGCACAGCACCACGAGCGCCAGCCAGCGCTTGCGATCGGACTGCTGTGCGGTTGCGGACGTGATCTCTGACATGGGGGTTCGTCTCCTAGTTGCTCCCGTGTGAGAACGTACCGTAGCAGATCATCTTGCTCAAGACGATCTCATCTGAGACCATCGTGTGAACGGTTTCAGGGGCGCGGGACCGAGTGCGCGCGCAACTGGTCGATTTGTCCGGTATGGGCGTACAAATCGACCAACCGGCGGACCGACCGGCGGACCGGCCGGCCGGACCAATCAGCCGCCGAGGTTCAGATCAGGCGAGTGCGTCGGACGAGGCGCAGCACGCCGGCAGGTCGCCCTCGTGCGCGAACGCCAAGCGGGCGAGCGCGCTGAGAAACACCGGGCGCTCGTCGTCGGGCAGCAACGACAGAACTCCGAGGCGGGAGCGCTGCAGCGCCGTATCGGCTTGCTCGAGCACCCGTTCCCCGGCCGGCGTCACCGCCACCAGCCGCGCGCGGCGATCGCGCGGAAGCGGCCGGCGCTCCGCCAGCCCGGTGCGCTCAAGCTCGTCGAGCGTCACCATCAGCGTCGTCTTGTCGAGCCCGACCGTCCGGGCCAGATCGGTCTGGGTGTGCTCGCCCGAGCGGGCGCTGACCAGCACGTAGTGCTGGCGCGGAGTGATTCCCAACTCCCGCAGCGCGGCGGTCGACTCCGCGTTCAGCAGCGCGCTCGCCCGCGCCAGCAGCCAGCACAGATCCGCGGACAGCTCCCCGGGCGGGTCCGCCTCGTGGGTGTCCGTCGTCGTGATCATGTGCAGGATGATACCAGCTTGCGCCGAGATCATCTCGGGTGAGACGATCTCAGCGGAAAGGGTTCGACCGTTCACGACAGCGTCCCGGCGTCCGCCCCGAGAACGACCGAGGGCCCGGCGCGAAACGCCGGGCCCTCGTACAACCAGCTGCCTCGAAAGAGGCTGCTTACATCATTCCGCCCATGTCGGGCATGCCGCCCGGCATACCGCCACCGCCATCATTCTTCTCGGGCACCTCGGCGACGATCGCCTCGGTGGTGAGAATGTTCTTGGCGATCGACGCGGCGTTCTGCAGCGCGGAGCGCGTGACCATCGCCGGGTCGATGACGCCGGCCGCGATCAGGTCGACGATCTCGCCGGTGGCCGCGTTCAGGCCGAAGCCCTTCTTGGCCTTGCGGACGTCGTTGACGACGACCGAGCCCTCGAGGCCGGCGTTCTCGGAGATCTGACGGAGCGGCTCCTCAAGCGCGCGGTACACGATCCTCGCGCCCGTCTGCTCGTCGGGGAGCTCGATCGAATCGATGTCGAGCGCCTTCTGGGCAACCAGCAGCGCGACGCCGCCGCCCGGCACGATGCCCTCCTCGAGGGCGGCGCGGGTGGCCTGCAGCGCGTCCTCGACGCGGTGCTTCTTCTCCTTCATCTCGGTCTCGGTGGCAGCGCCGACCTTGACCACGGCAACGCCGCCCGACAGCTTGGCGAGACGCTCCTGGAGCTTCTCGCGGTCGAAGTCGGAATCGGTCGTCTCGATCTCGGACTTGATCTGGTTGATCCGGCCCTTGATCGCGTCACTGTCGCCGTTGCCGTCGACGATCGTGGTCGTGTCCTTGGTGACCACGACGCGACGAGCGCGACCCAGCTGCGAGAGCTGCGTGTTCTCGAGCTTGAGACCCATCTCCTCGGTGATCACTTCGCCGCCGCTGAGGATCGCGATGTCCTCGAGCATGCGCTTGCGGCGATCGCCGAAGCCCGGTGCCTTGACCGCAACGCCGGTGAACGTGCCGCGGAGCTTGTTGACGACCAGCGTCGCCAGTGACTCGCCCTCGACGTCCTCGGCGATGATCAGCAGCGGGCGGCCGGACTGGATGACCTGCTCCAGCACGGGCAGCACGTCACGGACCGAGCCGATCTTGGAGTTGGCGATCAGGATGTACGGATCCTCGAGGACCGCTTCCATCCGCTCCTGGTCGGTGACCATGTACGGCGAGATGTAGCCCTTGTCGAACTGCATGCCCTCGGTGAACTCGAGGTCCATGCCGAACGTCTGGCCCTCCTCGACGTTGACCACGCCGTCCTTGCCGACCTTGTCGATCGC